>Ga0123354_10000714_pt1 | contig 35629 bp, 40 predicted proteins | sample TergutLab28metaG_2_FD_97872 | JGI IMG/M metagenome (GOLD analysis project Ga0123354, IMG submission 97872) | Labiotermes labralis P4 segment gut microbial communities from Petit-Saut dam, French Guiana - Lab288 P4 | ecosystem: Host-associated > Arthropoda: Insects > Digestive system > Gut ... | reverse complement strand
TGCCCGCGGCGCCGAGATCGACCTGGGCAACGACGTGACGGGCTACCTGCGCGTGTCCGAAATCAGCCGTGACCGCGTGGAAGACGCCAGCCAGGTGCTGAAAGTGGGCGACGAAGTGACCGCCGTGGTCGTCAACGTCGATCGCAAGTCGCGCAATATCCAGCTGTCGGTCAAGGCCAAGGACGCCGCCGACCAGCAGGAAGCCATGGCCAGCCTGAACCAGAACAGCGGCAGCGCCGGCACCACCAGCCTGGGCGCCCTGCTGCGCGCCAAGCTGGACCACAGCGACAAGTAATTGAAGCGCCAGCGGGCCTGTGCCAACGCGGCACGGGCCCGCGCCATTCATTTAATTTTCATCATGACCCGATCCGATCTCGTGGAACTGCTGGCCGAGCGCGTCGGCCAGTTCACGCACCGTGACGCCGACGCGGCCGTCAAGACCATCCTCGACGCCATGAGCGACGCGCTGGCGCGCGGCCACCGGATCGAGATTCGGGGCTTCGGCAGCTTCTCCATCAACCGCCGCCCGCCGCGCCTGGGCCGCAACCCGCGCACCGGCGAAAGCGTGCGCATCCCGGAGCGGCGCGTGCCGCACTTCAAGCCGGGCAAGGTGCTGCGCGAGACCGTCGGCGCGCAGCCAGTGAACTGAGGTTCTTCTAAAATCTCAGGTCACTCCAAGAAGACTCATGACCAAACTGACCCGGCTGCTGAAGTGGATACTGAAAGCAGCCGTTTTTTTTGCCCTGTTCGCCTTCGCGCTGAACAACCAGCAGGACGCCGCCGTCCACCTGATGTTCGGCCACCAGTGGCGCGCGCCGATGACCCTGATCGTGCTGGCGGCGTTCGCGCTCGGCCTGGTGGTCGGCGTGCTCGGCATGCTGCCCGGCTGGTGGTCGCGCCGCCGCCCGGCGGCGGCCACCGCCCCCGCCTCCGAAACCTTCCCGGCTGAGCTTGTCCGCGCCAACGGCACGCCGATCACGTCCGCCTCATGGAGTTTGATCTCACCTGGATCCTGCTGGGCGCGCCGATCGCGTTCGCGCTCGGCTGGCTCGCCTCGCGGCTCGACCTGCGTCAGTTGCGCATCGAAAATCGGCAGGCGCCCAAAGCCTACTTCCGGGGCCTGAACTTCCTGCTCAACGAGCAGCAGGACCAGGCCATCGACGCCTTCATCGAAGCCGTGCAGCGCGACCCCGACACCTCGGAGTTGCACTTCGCCCTCGGCAACCTGTTTCGCCGCCGCGGCGAATACGAACGCGCCGTGCGCGTGCACGAACACCTGCTGTCGCGCGCCGACCTCAGCAAGAGCGACCGCGAACGCGCCCAGCACGCGCTGGCGCAGGACTTCCTCAAGGCCGGCCTAATCGACCGCGCCGAACACGCGCTGCACCAGCTCACTGGCACCCGTTACCAGTCGCAAGCCTGGCTGACGCTGTTGTCGCTGCACGAACGCTCGCGCGACTGGTCGCGGGCCGCCGACATCGCCCGCAGCCTGCAACAGGCTGGCGAAGGCGACTTCGCCGCCCGGCTGGCCCACTACCAGTGCGAAATGGCCGCCACCGCCCTGGGCAAGAACAAAGACCCCGCCGCCGCCCGCCGCCTGCTGGAAGAAGCCCTGCGCCAGGCCCCCGGCGCCGCTCGGCCCCGCATCCAGCTGGCCGGCCTGCTGGCTGGCCAGGACGACCTGCGCGGCGCGTTCGAGCAACTGATCCTGGTCGAGCCCCATGCCCCGCAGGCGATCCCGCTGGTGGCCAGCGAACTGGTGCGCATCGGCCAGGCCACTGGCCAGCTCGCGCGCGCCGCCGACCTGCTGCGGCGCTGCTACGCGGCGGCCCCGTCCATCGACGTCGCCGACGCCATCGTCCAAGCCGACGCCGCCGCCGGCATGCCGCTGCCGCAAGCGCGCGACAGCTACCTGCGCCACATGGCGCAAGAGCCGTCGCTGATCGCCGCCACGCGCTGGCTCAGCCACGAGCCGTTCGCGCAGGAAAGCGCGCACCCCGTGGTGCAGCACTCGCTGGAACACGCCGCCCGCCCGCTGGCCCGTTACCGCTGCGCGGCCTGCGGCTTCGAGGCCCAGGGCTACTTCTGGCAATGCCCCGGCTGCCAGGCCTGGGAAAGCTTTCCGTCCAAGCGGATCGAGGAACTGTGACCTTGAGACGCTGCCACGCCTCAACCCAATTCGCGTCTCGATAAAAAACCGTTCGGACTGATCCTGAGCTTGCCGAAGAGTCGAAGTCCTGCGCTGGCCTTCGACAAGCTCAGGCTGAACGGTGCTGAGAGTTTTTACGCGAATTGGAATCAGCGCGATGGTTGCGCTGAAGCGCCGCCGTCAGGCTGCCCGGATTCGGGCGCTTTCGCACGAAGGGCACGCACGCGCTCCAGCAGCGGCTCGGCCTTGGCATCGGCGCCCATGGCTTGGTACAACTCAGCGAGATCGGTGAGTGCGAGAACTGTGGCAGAAGACTCGGGACCAAACGTCTTCTCGCTGATGGCGAGCGAACGCTGCAGCAACGGTTCGGCCTTGGCATAGGCTCCCGTGGCTTTGTACAACCCAGCAAGAATGTGGAGTGCGGTGGCGGTCTTGAGATCCTCCGGTCCGAACGCCTTCTCGCGGATGGCAAGCACGCGCTGCGCCAACGTAATGGCTTGGGCAAAGCGACGGTCTGCCACATCCTGCTTGATTTGGTCGAGCAAACGCAGTTCTTCCTCAGGGTCCTGCATGACTTGACGCTGCGCTTCTGCCAAACCGCTTTCCTGCGCATTGGCCACGGGCCAGATCACCAGCAAGAACCCTGCGGCCATGCCCCACGCACACAGTTGACGCCAAGTCTTGAGCCCCATTGCGACCGCCTTTCCATCCACGGACCATGGGCGGCAAACATGTTAACAGGCACTGACGGCCCGACCCCTGCCTACAATCCGGCGCCATGTTCAAGAACCTGATGATTTACCGCGTCGCTCCCGGCTGGCCGGCTTCCGCCGAGCAGCTCGAGGCGGCTCTGGCCCGCGAGCCGTTTGCCGAGTGCGGCCCCACGCAACAAAAATCCACCGGCTGGGTGCCGCCGCGCGGCCACGCGCATGGCGCGCTGGTCGAGTCGATCGACGGCCAGTGGATCGCCCGCTTGGCGATCGAAACCAAGGCCGTGCCCAGCCAGGCCGTGCGCCGCCGGGCCGAGGACGCAGCGGTGCAGATTGAAAAGACCACGGGCCGCAAGCCCGGCAAGAAGGAGCTGCGCGATTTGCGCGACGACGCCTTGCAGGCGCTGCTGCCGCAGGCGTTCCCGCGCCGCAGCGAACTCACCGTGTGGCTGAACCCGCGCCAGGGCTGGCTGGTGCTGGACGCGAGCGCGCAAGGCAAGGCCGACGAGGTCATCTCCAGCCTAGTGCGCGTGGCCGGCCAGGGCTTTGCCATCGGCCTGCTGCAAACGGCGCGTTCGCCGCAGGCGGCGATGGCCGGCTGGCTGGCCGCCGAGTCACCCGACGAATGGCCTGAAGCCTTCCACGTCGAGCGCGAATGCGAGTTGAAGGGCAGCGGCGACGAACCGGCGGTGGTCAAGTTCACGCGCCACGAACTGGCCACCGACGAGGTGCGCAAGCACATCGCCGAAGGCAAGCTGCCGACCAGGCTGGCCCTGGGCTGGCAGGGGCGCGTGAACTTCGTGCTGACGCAGGCGCTGCAAGTCAAGAAGGTGTCGTTCCAGGAAGGCGTGTTCGAGGACAGCGGAGCGAGCAACCGGGACGAGCGCTTCGACGCCGACGCGCAGATCGCCACCGGCGAGTTGAGCGCGCTCATCGCCGACCTGATCGACGCCCTGGGCGGGGAGGCCGAGGCTACCGCAGTGACCGATCAGGCGCCCGCGGCCTGAATTCGATCCAGGTGGACAGCGCGCGCCCTCTCCTCTCCCGCTCCTTCGGGGCCCCCTCCCCCACAAGGGGGGAGGGAAGTCTGACCTTGCCCTCGAAAAACGTATCCCTTGCTGAGTGTTTCAATACAAGCAAGGAGATCGATGCGCTACGCATGGCGTGGTTCAAGCGTCATCCGGGCAAGCAGGCGGGATTGATCTTTCACAGCGACCAAGGCAGCCAGTACGCCCGTGAGCAGTTCAGGGGCGTGCTCAAAGAATACGCAATCACCAGTTCGATGAGCCGCAAGGGCAACTGCTGGGACAACGCGTGCAGCGAGACGCTGTTTGGGTCGTTGAAGGTGGAGCGGCTGCACGGGCAGCGCTTGAAGAGCAGGCGCCAGGCCAGGGACGAAACGCTGGCCTGGCTGTTCTGGTACAACCGTGAGCGGCTGCATTCGACGCTGGCTTACGTCAGCCCGATGCAGTACGAGCAGAACTGACTGGCCAATCAGCCGAGACAGGCCAGTTCATGAGTCAGTTATGGGATACGAATTTCAGGGGCAAGGTCACTCCACGGAGGGGATATCGATACGCTGCACCCAATAAATCCCCCTCCGCGGAAGGGTGGCGTGCAACGCCGGGATGGTGGCGCCTGCCCCCTCGGTGATAGGGGCTGGCAGCGCAAAAATCTGCGCCCTCAAATCAAAACTAGATCACCTCCAGCAACCGCCGGCACCATTCATCGGCCTGGCGCTTGCCCTCGCGCGTCTGTATCACCGCGTGCAGCCAGTGGCTGAACTGCTGGCGCAACTCGTCGTGGCTGGTCGCGGCAGTGGCGTCTGTGATGATGCTGAGGTTGGCGTAATGCCCATGCAGGCTGCGCAGTGAATTGATGATGAAATTGCGCGCCATCTCCAACTCCTGGGCCTTGGGCGGCGTGGGCAGGGTGCGAAAGGCGGGGTCCGCCGGCAGATCTTCCGGCGCCACCGGCCGCACTGCGCCAGTGCTGTGCTGGCCGGCAGAGACGATGTGGCCTTCTTCTTCCAGCATCCCGATGGTTTGTTGCAGGTCTGCGGCCTGCAACAGCGTGCTCAGTTCACTGACGGTGCGCTTGCCGTCAACCATGATCAAAACGCGCCTCTGGCGGTGCGTCAGGGCGTCCGACCGGGCCGTGATCTCCGCTTGTCCCTTGGCAGTCTTGATGAAAATGACACTGCTGACCATTGTCTCCACCCTTGCACTTGTTACAAAATTTTTTATACGTTGTGAAATTTTACGCAAAACAACGCCTGCCGACCACAGACTTGCGGGACATCACGTCGCGCGTTGCCAAGGAAAAATTGGGAACGGACCCCATTTCACATGACCGCCTTTGCGGGGCAACCCAGCGGGCAAGGCCGCCTGCACACGGCGCGTCTTGCCCAAGCTTCAAGCATGGGCAAGACATGCGCCTAAATCACGGAGCTGCTGTGCGAGCGCTCTGAAAACAGCCTGAGCAGGCCCTACACCGCCACCGACGCCTTGATGGCCGGGTAGTGCTGGTAGCCGAGGACCTCGAAGTCCTCGTATTCGTAATCAAAGATCGTCGGCGGACGGCGCTTGATGCGCAGCGTGGGGTAGGCAAAGGGCGCGCGCGAAAGCTGCTCGCGCACCTGCTCGAAGTGGTTGCTGTAGATGTGGCAGTCGCCGCCGGTCCAGATGAAATCGCCCACGCCCAAATCGCACTGCTGGGCCAGCATGTGCGTCAGCAGCGCGTAGCTGGCGATGTTAAAGGGCACGCCCAGAAAAATGTCGGCGCTGCGCTGGTAGAGCTGGCAGGACAGGCGCCCTTCGGCCACATAGAACTGAAAGAAGGCGTGGCAGGGCATGAGCGCCATCTGGGGCAGGTCGGCCACGTTCCAGGCGCTGACGATGATGCGGCGCGAGTCGGGGTTGGTCTTGATCTGCTGCACCGCCTCGGCGATCTGGTCGATGTGGCGGCCATCGGGCGCGGGCCAGCTGCGCCATTGCACGCCGTACACCGGGCCGAGGTCGCCCGTTTGCGGGGCGGCCCATTCGTCCCAGATGGACACGCCGCGCTCCTGCAACCAGCGCGCGTTGCCGTCGCCGCGCAGAAACCACAGCAGTTCGTAGATGATGCTCTTGAGGTGCACCTTCTTGGTGGTGACCAGCGGGAAGCCTTCGCTCAGGTCGAAGCGCATCTGGTGACCGAACACGCTGCGCGTGCCGGTGCCGGTGCGGTCGGCCTTGTGCACGCCGTGCTCGTACACGTGGCGCATGAAATCCTCGTACTGGTGACGCACGGGCGGGGATGCCGGCTTGATCATGACGGCTTTCTCGAAGAACTCATCCGTCAGTTCCGGTGCATCGTCAGGACCGACCGATTCGGCGGATGTGGCGCTTGTGTTCGCGTTCATTGACTTTCTTCATGCGACGATCCGGCGAGCCTGATCGCACCGATAAAATTAGCTATTTTGCATCCGCGCCCTGCTGTCCGCTGGCTCGCCAGCGGTTGCTATACAAATAGTAGCCTACAGCGCTAACCCCGGAAGCGCTGGCGGTTAAACATTCCATGAACACATCTCAACCCTTCCTGTCCGTGGCGGACATCCGCAAGAGCTTTCTCGACTTCTTCGAGAGCAAGGGCCACACCGTGGTGCCCTCCAGCCCGCTGGTGCCGGCGGGCGACCCGACGCTGATGTTCACCAACAGCGGCATGGTGCAGTTCAAGGACGTGTTTCTGGGCCTGGACAAGCGGCCTTATGTGCGCGCGGCCAGCGTGCAGACGTGCTTGCGCGCCGGCGGCAAGCACAACGACCTGGAAAACGTGGGCTACACCGCGCGCCACCACACTTTTTTCGAGATGCTGGGCAACTGGTCGTTCGGCGACTATTTCAAGCGCGAGTCGATCGAATGGGGCTGGGAGCTGCTCACCCGGGTCTACGGCCTGCCGGCGGACAAGCTGATGGCCACCGTCTACCACGAGGACGACGAGGCCTACGACATCTGGACCAGGATCATCGGCCTGCCGCCCGAGCGCGTGGTGCGCATCGGCGACAACAAGGACGGGAAGTACAAGAGCGACAACTTCTGGATGATGGCCGACACCGGCCCCTGCGGCCCGTGCAGCGAGATTTTCTACGACCACGGCCGGCACATTCCCGGCGGCCCGCCCGGCAGCCCGGACGAGGACGGCGACCGCTTCATCGAAATCTGGAACCACGTGTTCATGCAGTTCGAGATGCACCCGGACGGCAGCGTCACCCCGCTGCCGGCGCCCTGCGTGGACACCGGCATGGGCCTGGAGCGCCTGGCCGCCATTTTGCAAGGCGTGCACAGCAATTACGAGATCGACCTGTTCCGCAAGCTGATCGCCGAGGCGGCGCGCGTCACCGGCACGCACAACCTGGACGACCCCTCGCTGAAGGTGATTGCCGACCACATCCGCGCCACCGCTTTCCTGGTCAGCGACGGCGTGATCCCCTCCAACGAAGGGCGCGGCTACGTGCAACGGCGCATCATCCGCCGCGCCATCCGCCACGGCTACAAGCTGGGGCAAAAAACCCCCTTCTTCCACAAGCTGGTGCCGACGCTGGTGGCATTGATGGGCGCCGCCTACCCGCGCCTGCAAGCCGACGGCGAGCGGGTGCGGGAGGTGCTCCAGGCCGAGGAGGAACGCTTTTTCGAGACGCTGGCCAACGGCATGGAAATCCTGGACGCGGCCCTCTCCGGCGGCGCGAAGGAACTACCCGGCCAGGTGGCCTTCAAGCTGCACGACACCTACGGTTTTCCGCTCGACCTGACGCAGGACGTGTGCCGCGAGCGCGGCGTGACGGTGGACGCGGCGAGCTTCGACGAGGCCATGGCGCAGCAAAAAGCCGCCGGGCGCGCGGCGGGCAAGTTCAAGATGGACCGGCAGCTCGACTACGGCGGCGCGGCCAACCGGTTCACCGGCTACGAGCGTCTCGAAGAAGCCACGGCCACGGTGGTCGCGCTGTACCACGAAGGCGCGTCGGTGCCGCAACTGGCTGAAGGGCAATCGGGCATCGTGGTGCTGGACGCCACGCCCTTCTACGCCGAAAGCGGCGGCCAGGTGGGCGACACCGGCACGCTGGCCGCCGAGGGCATGGCGTTCGGCGTGCAGGACACGCTGAAGATCCGGCCCGACGTATATGGCCACCACGGCGTGGTGCAACAGGGCGCGCTGCGCGTGGGCGACGCGGTGAACGCGCAAGTGGACGCCGAGCGCCGCGCCGCCACCATGCGCAACCACAGCGCCACGCACCTGATGCACAAGGCGCTGCGCGAGGTGCTGGGCGCGCATGTGCAGCAAAAGGGCAGCCAGGTGGATGCCGAAAAAACGCGCTTCGACTTCGCCCACAACGCGCCCGTCACGCCGGCACAGATCGCCGAGGTGGAACGCCGCGTCAACGCCGAGATCCTGCACAACGCCGCCACCGAGGCGCGTGTGATGGACATCGCCAGCGCGCAGCAGACCGGCGCCATGATGCTGTTCGGCGAGAAATACGGCGACACGGTGCGCGTGCTCGACATCGGCTCCAGCCGCGAGCTGTGCGGCGGCACGCACGTGACGCGCACGGGCGACATCGGCCTGTTCAAGATCGTGGCCGAAAGCGGCGTGGCCGCCGGCGTGCGGCGTGTGGAAGCGGTCACCGGCGAGAACGCGCTGGCCTACCTGCAAGAGCTGGAAGCCACGCTGCACGGCGTGGCCGCCACGCTCAAGACCCCCGTGCCGGAAGTGCCCGCGCGCCTGGCGCAAACGCTGGAGCAGGTGCGCGCGCTTGAAAAAGAGCTGGCCGCGCTCAAGGGCAAGCTGGCATCCTCGCAAGGCGACGACCTGGCCGCGCGGGCGGTGGACTTGGGCGGTCTCCGGGTGCTGGCCGCACAGCTCGACAGCGCCGACGCCAAGGCGCTGCGCGAAACGCTGGACAAGCTCAAGGACAAGCTCAAGTCCGCCGCCATCGTGCTGGCCGCCGTGGACGGCGGCAAAGTGCAGTTGGCCGCCGGCGTCACCGCCGACCACTGCGCCAAGATCAAGGCCGGCGAGTTGGTCAACTTCGTCGCCCGGCAAGTGGGCGGCAAGGGCGGCGGCAAACCCGACATGGCCATGGCCGGCGGCACCGACCCCGCCGGCCTGCCGCAGGCGCTGCAAAGCGTGCGCGCTTGGGTGGCCGAGCGGGTGTGAGGTCACGGGGAGCCTTGAGATGAGCCATTTTTGTGTCACCGCGCCGGTCGATGCGGCGCGCCGTGCCCTGGCGAAACGTGGGACGCTGGCATTGTCCGATCGGGACCGCCAGGCGTTCTTCAACGCGCTCATCACCCCACCCGAACCCAGCCAGCGCCTGCAACGCGCCATGGCGGAATACAAGCGGCGCATGGCCTCCTGAAACGTACGGCAATTTGCCGTATGATTGGTCGCACCATGCCCGCAAGCGCCCTCACCGCTCGTCTCGAAGCGCGTATCAGCACCGATCTGCATTCGATGCTCAAGCGCGCCGCCGAGCTTCAAGGACGCACTATGACCGATTTCGTCGTGGCCGCCGTCCAGGACGCCGCGCAGCGCGCCATTGAGCAGGCCGAAGTCATCCGCCTGTCGCTGGCCGATCAGGCGTGCTTTGCGCAGGCGCTGCTGTCGCCGCCACTGCCGGCGCCCGCCCTGGAACGGGCTTTCGCTCGTCACAAGAAACTCTTGCGTGAATGATCGAAACGCCGCTTCAGCTCGCGCAGCTCGCTGCCGGGCATGACCGCGCCGCCTTCGACTGCGGTTCGCAGGCGCTGAACCGCTACCTGCGCGAGCAAGTCGGCCAGGATGTCCGCCATCGCGTGGCGGCTTGTTTCGTGGCCTTGGCGGGCGACAAGCGCATTGCGGGCTACTACACCTTGGCATCGGCCAGCCTGTGGCTGGCGGACCTGCCAGCCAGCATCGGCAAGAAGCTGCCGCGCTACCCGAGCGTGCCCGCCGTGCGCATGGGTCGCCTGGCGGTCGATCGGGCTGTCAAGGGGCAAGGACTTGGCGGCGCACTGCTGGCCGATGCACTCGCGCGTGCCGCCCGCGCGGAAATTGCCGCCCATGCCCTGATGGTGGACGCCAAGGACGATGCGGCGGCGAGCTTTTACCGGCACCACGGCTTCATCGCCTTGCCGAACTCCCCGTTGACCCTGTTCCTGCCGCTGGCGGCCGTAGCGCCGTTTTCGACCGCCTGAATCCGGGCGATCAATGCCCGTCCAGCACCTCGGTCGCGGTCTGCCGCAGCGCGCCCTTGTCGAGCAGTTGCGCCAGCACGGCGTCCAGCCAATCGTCCCAGGGCAGATCGGGGCGGTGCTGGCGGTGCAGCAGATGCAGCGCCGGGGCGGCGGCGAGCCAGGCGTGCAGGGCCGCGCGGGTCATGCGCTCGACGTCCAGCATCTGGTACTTGATGAGCACCTTGGCGGCGTACAGCGCGTGCTGCGCCGGGTGCTCGGCAAAGTACACGATGCGCTGGCGGGCGCGTTCCAGCGCGGCGTCGATGCCGCCATCGGCGCGCGCGAACGGCGCGCCGTGGCCGGGCACGACGACGGCGGGCCGCAGGCGCTCGATCAGCGCCAGGGTGTCCAGGCACGCTTCGAACCCGCCCGAGCCGTCGATGTGCGGAAACACCACGCCGACGCCGTGCTCCCACAGGGCGTCGCCGGCCATCAGCACGCCGCTCGCTTCCTGAAACAGCAGCACCGCCAGCGCGTCGTGGCCGGGCGCGGCGTGGATTTGCCAGTCGCGCCGGCCCAAGCGCACCGTGTGCCCCGGGGTCAGCGGGTGCTGGACGGCAAAGCGCGCGCAGCGTTGCGCGGTGTCGCCAAAGGTGAGCGCGTCTTCGTCCCAAGCCCGCACGTGCGCCAGCGTGGCCTCGGGCACCCAGGTCGGCACGCCGGGGTAGGCGGCTTGCAGCGCCGCCGTGCCGCCGCAGTGGTCGCTGTGCAGGTGGGTATGGGCGATGGCGACCAGCGGCGCACCGCCGCCGAGCGCCTCGGCCACCAGGCGCGCGGTTTCGTCCGCGTGCTTGACGTGGCCGGTGTCGATCAGCGCCGGCTGCTCGCCCAGGCACAGCAGGCTGTTGGACGACAGCCAGCCGCGCACAAACACGCGCAGGTCGTCCGGCAGCGGCGCGGCGTTCATGCTTCGAGTCGCTGGAACACCAGGTCCCAGACGCCGTGGCCCAGGCGCAGGCCGCGGCGCTCGAACTTGGTTTCGGGACGGTAGGCCGGACGCGGCGCGTAGCCGTCGGCGGTGTTGGCCAGCAGCGGCTCGGCGCCCAGCACGGCCAGCATCTGCTCGGCGTAGGGCTGCCAGTCGGTGGCGCAGTGGAGGTAGCCGCCGGGGGCGATGCATTCGGCCAGCAGGCGCACGAAGGGCGGCTGGATCAGCCGGCGCTTGTGGTGGCGCTTTTTGTGCCAGGGATCGGGAAAGAACACGTGCACGCCGTGCAAGGTGGCGGGCGCGATCATGTGCCGCAGCACTTCGACGGCGTCGTGCTGCACGATGCGGATGTTGTCCAGTTGCTGCTCGCCCATCAGCTTGAGCAGCGCGCCGACGCCGGGTTCGTGCACTTCGCAGCCGATGAACAGGGTGTCGGGCCGCAGCGCGGCGATGTGGGCGGTAGCCTGGCCCATGCCGAAGCCGATTTCCAGCACGGTGTGCGGGCGGCTGGGGTCGGCGCAGGCGGCCACCAGATCGGTGGTGGCCGGGTCGTAGGGCAGCAGGTAGCGCGGCCCCAGTTCGGCCAGCGCGCGGGCCTGGGCCGTGGTGGTGCGGCCAGCGCGGGTGACGAAGCTGCGGATGGCGCGTGCGTGCATGACGCCGTCCGGCGCGACGGCGGGCGCGTCGTCCTCGAGGTGGTCGGCGGGCAAAGGCACGGGCGGGGCGCTCAGGCTGCGTCGTCCGGGTCCGTTTTCTTCAGCGAGATGGGCTTTCTGCGCTCGCCGGAGGAGCGTTCCTCGCTGTCGAAACGGGAGTACTTGCGCAGCATCTGCACCAGCTGCGCGTACACGCGCGGGTTGGCGGCCAGGTGCTCGTCCTGTTCCAGCACGTGGCTAGCTTCGCCGCCGAAGTTGCCGATCAGGCCGCCGGCCTCGGTCACCAGCAGCGAGCCGGCGGCCACGTCCCAGGGCTTGAGGCCGGTCTCGAAAAAGCCGTCGCTGAAACCGGCGGCCACGTAGGCCAGGTCGAGCGCGGCGGCGCCGGGGCGGCGCAGGCCGGCGGTGCGCTGTATGACGTCGCCCATCATCTTCAGGTAGGTGAGGAAGTCGTCGCCCCGGCGGTACGGAAAGCCGGTGGAGATCAGGCTTTCGGACAGCTGGGTGCGCTTGCTGACGCGGATGCGGCGCTCGTTCAGGTAGGCGCCGCGCCCACGCGTGGCGGTGAACAGGTCGTTGCGCGTGGGGTCGTAGACCACGGCCTGTTCGATGCGGCCCTTGACGGCCAGCGCGATGCTGATGCAGTAGATCGGAAAGCCGTGGATGAAGTTGGTGGTGCCGTCCAGCGGATCGATGATCCACACGTGGTCGGAAGCCGCGTTGCCGCGCGTATGGCCCGACTCCTCGGCATGGATGCCATGGCCGGGGTAGGCCGTCAGCAGGGTGTCGATGATGGCTTCTTCGCTGGCGTGGTCGATCTCGGTGACGAAATCGTTGGCCTGTTTTTGCGACACGCGCACGGCCTCCACGTCCAGCGCGGCGCGGTTGATGATGGCGCCAGCGGCGCGCGCGGCCCGGATGGCCACGTTGAGCATGGGATGCAGGGTAGACGACATGGGATTTGTGACAGGAACTGGGGAGGCTGGGCGCTCTCCCGGGGGCGCGCGCGATCGCGGCGCAATGGGCGTATTTTCCCACGTCCGCCGCCGCCCCTTGAAAGCAGCGGCGGCACACCGCAGATAGCGGCGTGTGACGGCAACGCCACTTCTGTTTGAACCGATGGTCAAGTCAAGGAGAGTTTCATGGCCAACCAGATCATTCGCAGCCACCCGCTGTTTGACGATTTCCTGCGGGATTTCTCGCCCGGCTTCTTCGTGCGGCCCCTGCATGGCGAGCCGCTGCCCAGCGCGGGGCAGATCCGCATCGACGTGAAGGAGTCCGACGGCGCCTACACCGTGCATGCCGAACTGCCGGGCGTGCCCAAGGAGGACATCCAGGTGTCCATCGACGGCGGCGTCGTCACCCTGCGCGCCGAAATCCGGCAGCACGACAGCCAGGGCAGCGGCGACAAGGTGCTGCACAGCGAGCGCTATTACGGCGAGGTCGCGCGCAGCTTGCAACTGCCGCAGGACATCGACCAGGCCGCCGCCAAGGCCAAGTACGACAACGGCGTGCTGACGCTCATCCTGCCCAAGAAGCAAGCCAGCGGCTCGCAACGCCTGAAGATCGAATAAGGCTCAAAAGCCTTCCGCCCGCAAGCCGCGCAGCAGCGCTGAAGCCAGGGCGTCGGGATCAGTGCCGCCATCGACGATCAGCACCCGGCGCTGCGGCATGGCGCGCAGCCAGGTGAGCTGGCGCTTGGCGAGTTGTCGCGTGGCGGCAATGCCGCGCTCGCGTAGCGCGGCGCGTTGCGCCGCCGACAACGTCGCAGCCGGCGCGGCGGCGTCCAGCGCCTCCCAGCTCTGGCGATAGCCGACGCAGCGCATCGACGGCAGCTCCCGGCTCAAATCGCTGCGCGCGCGCAGGGCGGCCACCTCGTCCAGCAGACCGGCGTCGAGCATGGCGTCGAAGCGCTGGGCGATGCGCTGGTGCAACCAGGCGCGGTCCAGCGGTTCCAGGGAAAAAAGCGGCATGGCGAGCGCGCTGGCAGGCTCGTGCGCGGCCTTGGTCGCGGCATGAAAGCTCGACAGCGGCCGCCCCGTGATCTGCCAGACCTCCAGGGCGCGCTGAATGCGCTGGCTGTCGCCGGGCGGCAGGCGGGCGGCGCTGGCCGGGTCCACCCGCGCCAGTTCGGCGTGCAAGGCGGGCCAGCCGAGCTGGCGCGCGCGCTCGTCGATCTGGCGGCGCACGGCGGCGGCGGCGGGCGGCATGTCGTGCAGCCCTTCCAGCAGGGCCTTGAAGTACAGCATCGTGCCGCCCACCAGCACCGGGTGGCGGCCACGGCCTTGAATGGCGGCGATGAGCTGCGTGGCGTCCCGCACGAACTCGGCGGCGCTGTAGGCCTCGTCCGGGTCGCGGATGTCGATCAGGTGGTGCGGCACGGCAGCGCGCTCGGCGACGCTGGGCTTGGCGGTGCCGATGTCCATGCCGCGGTAGACCAGCGCCGAATCGACGCTGACGATCTCGATCGGCAACCGCTCGGCCAGCGCCAGCGCCAGCGCGCTCTTGCCACTGGCCGTGGGACCGGCAATGCCGATGGCCCGCAGGGATGGAAATGGCATGACCGCGGGCGCGGCACCGGCTGCGAAGGCGGCAGAAGACACGCGGCGAGGGTAGCAGATCGGCACGCCCCTGAAGCCGTGCCGCGCTAGTGTCGTGTCACATCAACAGTGGCGCAAGATGAAACCGATGGATTCGCGTTTAGGGCAAGGGCGAGCGCTGCGGCTCCAAAGGCGCCTGCGCGCCTTTGGACAGCGCGAGCAGGCCCAGCCTCTAGCTGGGCTGCGCCCTGCAAGCGCAAACCGCAGCGATACCAAGTGAAGTGGTATCGCGAGGATTTGCAACGCTGCCTTGGGCGCGAAGCCGCGGTTTCATGCGCCAGTGTTGGTGTGACACGGTACTGGACCGCCGCCCAACCCGGCTGAAACGGTTCTTGATCCATCGCAAATCGGCTGAAGTCCCCACTCAGAGTCGCGCCTCTAAACGCGATGCGCGCGCGCCACGGTCATGCTCCACCCGGCCTGATTCGGAGTATGCTGCGATGCAACATGAACCTGACCATTGAGCGCCCTGCCAGCCCGGAAGTTCCCCCGGAAATTTCCGAGGTGGAGCGTCGGGCGCGGGCGCTGATTGATGCGATGGCCGGTTGCTGCCATCCCAGGGTGGGCCGCCTCACGGAACGCCTGCTGAGCTGCGACCAACCGGATCAGTTGCGGGAATTACGCGGCGACGTGCTGAACCTGCTGGCCCTGAGTTTTGGTCCCGCGGAAGCGCAACGGCGCTTACAAGCACTACAATAGAGCGTGACGGGCCTTCCCGCATGGTGAAGAAGCCAACCGGGTCAGGTGGGGAACCAAGCAGCCCTAACTTTGGAGTCAGTGCCGGGGTAAAGGCTCGTCATCCCCCGCCCTTCGGGGCCGTTTCTCTTGCCGCGCCTTGGCATCGGGCGTGCGTATCCTCTGATCCTCGCCAGCACGGCTATCGCAAAAACCAGCCGCACCCGTGCATGGCTTGGGGCGTGCTTTTTCCCGGAACGCAATCGTCGGCTCAGGGGTGGACCGCCTCGGCGGCGGCGGAGGCTTTCGGCGCGACGCCCCCGGTGGCGGCGTGGTTGCGCGCCTGCATGGCCAACTCGTAAGCATGGGCCTCGCTGCCCGCCGAGTGGCTGCTGCCTGGCGCATCCGTGTACACCGGATCGGGGGTGTGGATAGCTAAGTACAAGGTGACGAACGAGGCCACGACAACAACCAGCGGACCGCCGATCACCATCCACAGATGGCCGTACTTCCACCACGGTTGCTGGGGCGCCTCGGGCGCGGGGGGGGTGCTCATGGGAGATTTACCTCGGAATGATGAAAACGGCTTTTTCCCTCACCTCGCCAGTATCGGCGCGGATGTGGAAGTAAATTTTATGCGAACCCGGCTTGTCCGCATCGTAGGGCACATGCAGACGCACGGGCACCCAGAGCGACTGCGCGCCGTCGATCACGACCTTGTGATCGGGCGTATCGACGATCAGTTCCAGGCCCGGCAGGCCATCGGCCGTCAGCGTGAACTCTTGCGCGTGCTCCTTGGCGTTCATGACCTGCAGGCGGTAGACGTTCTCGATCTTGCCGCCTTCCACGATGCGCGCCAGCGTGGCGCGGTCGCGCACCACGTCCACCTTGAAGGGCGTGCGCAAAAACAGGCTGCTGATCAACGCCAGCGTGACGATGCCCAGGATGGTCGAGTAGACCAGCACCCGCGGCCGCAGGATGTGGCGCACGATCTGCTTGCCGCCCCAGCCTTCGGCCAGCGCGTGCTCGGTGGAATAGCGGATCAGGCCGCGCGGATAGCCCACCTTGTCCATCACCTCGTCGCAGATGTCGATGCAGGCGGCGCAGCTGATGCATTCGTATTGCAGGCCGTCGCGGATGTCGATGCCGGTCGGGCAGACCTGCACACACAGGGTGCAGTTGACGCAGTCGCCCAGGCCCAGCGCCTTGGGATCGTCCCGCCGGGAACGGGCGCCGCGCGGCTCGCCGCGCTTGGCGTCGTAAGTGACGATCAACGTGTCCCGGTCGAACATGGCGCTCTGAAAGCGCGCATAGGGGCACATGTACTTGCACACCTGCTCGCGCATGAAGCCGGCGGCACCATAGGTGGCAAAACCGTAGAAGAAGATCCAGAAGGTCTCCCACGGGCCGAGCGTCCAGTGTGCGACGTCCAGCACCAGGGCGCGGATCGGTGTGAAAAAGCCGGCGAAGGTCAGGCCGGTCCACAAGGCCAGCGCGATCCACACCACATGCTTGCCCGCCTTGCGAGCGAACTTGGCCGGCGACATCGGCGCCGCGTCGAGCCGCATGCGCGCGGAACGGTCGCCCTCGAACCGGTGCTCGATCCAGAGGAAGATTTCGGTATAGACCGTCTGCGGGCAGGTGTAGCCGCACCACTGACGCCCCGCCACCGCCGTGAACAAAAACAGCAGCAGCGCAGAAATGATCAGCACCCCAGTCAGGTAGATCACGTCCTGCGGATACAGCACCAGCCCATAGATGTAAAAGCGGCGCGCCTCCAGATCGAACAACAGCGCCTGCCGGCCGCCCCACTGCACCCAGGGCATGCCGTAGAAGAACAGCTGGGTGGCCAAAACGAAAAACCACCGCCAGCGCGTGAATACCCCGCTCACGCTGCGCGCATAAATTTTCTTGTGCGCGGCGTAGAGGGAAACCCCCGCCTCCTCGCCAGCGGCATTCGGGGCAATGGGCTTCTTCCTGGGTTCTTCTGCTTGAGTCACGATAACCTAACCATGAGCGGGGTTACTGAGCGACGTTAGTCTATACAGACTTTGACGGCCATGCTCATGACCTGCGCTCAAAGCCTGAGTGGAGGGACTGCCATTGTGCGCCGCCAACACCACCCTGGCCAAAGGCATGGGGCCGGATCATCGTTTTTATTTGTGCGACATGGCCGCAATGGCCGGCCATGCCATCCTCTCATCACATCTTTTCTGCTGGGTTGCCCACCGACAGTGGCATCGGGCCAGCGCCATCGATGTGACGCTGCCACGATGCCCGCCCTGTCGGCGGCAAACCCACGGGCAGACGGCCTTACTTGGCCTCTTCAGCCGCCGCCACAGGCGCAGTTGCTGCAGCAGCCGCTGCCGACGGCACGCCACCGCCTTTGCCCCACACGTAGGCCGCCAGCACTTTGAGCTGAGCGTCCGTGAGGAACAGTTTGCCTTCCCACGCCGGCATGACGTTCATCTTGCCGTTGTTGATCATGTCAACGACGTGCTGCTCGACGGCAGGACCGTGGATGAAGACACCCTTGGTCAGGTCGGCAGAGCCCAGCAGCTGGTTGCCCTTGCCATCCGGGCCGTGGCAGGCCGCGCAGACTTCCACGAACTTGGCGCGGCCCAGGTTGGCGCGCACGGAATCGTGCGGCGAGTTGGACAGGCTCAGCGCATAGTTTGCAACGTTGCGAACGTCTTCCGGCGTGCCGATCGCGGCTGCCATCGGGGTCATCACGCCAGTGCGGCCCTTGGTGATGGTCTCGAGAATGGCTTCCGGCGTGCCGCCCCAGGTCCAGTACGCATCCGTCAGGTTGGGAAAGCCCGGGCCGCCGCGCGCGTCGGAGCCGTGGCACTGCGAGCAGTTGTTCATGAACAAACGGTCGCCGATGGCCATGGCCTGCGGATCCTTGGCCAGATCGGGAATGCTCTTGCCGGCAAAGGCAGCGTAGATCGGTGCGATCTGCTCATTGCCCTTGGCGACTTCTTCCTCGAACTGGCTGGTCTCCGACCATTTCTTCATCCCCGCGTAGGAACCCATCCCCGGATACAGGGCGAGATACCCCAGACCGAACAGGCAGGTGATGATGAACAGCCCCACCCACCAACGCGGCAGCGGGTTGTTCATCTCGCGCAGATCTTCATCCCACACGTGACCGGTGGTGTTGTCGCTGCCGCTGCCCTCGGCCGCCTTGGTTTTGCCACTAATCCACAGCAGCGCCAAGCAGGCCAAGATGCTGACGAGGGTGATGCCCGCAACGTAGACGGACCAGAAATTACTTGTAAAGTCACTCATGTTCGTTCCTTACCTGACAACGTGGTCATGGACGGGTCAATCCTGTTCAAACGGCAGGTTTGCCGCCTCCTCGAAGGCCGCCTGATTGCGGCGCGACCAAGCCCAGATCACGATACCGATGAAGACGATAAACGTCACTACGGTCACGATGCTGCGCAACAGGTTGAGGTCCATGATGTACGTCCTTCCTCTGGTTTACTGGCGATGGATTCCTAGCACCTGCAGGTAGGCGATGAGGGCGTCGAGTTCCGTCTTGCCCTTCACCTCATCAGGCGCCTGGTCGATTTCCTCGTTCGTGTAAGGAACGCCCAGGGTGCGCAGGCCGCGCATGTGGGCCTGGATCGTGCCGGCGGCTGCGGGCGTGCGCTCCAGCCACGGGTAGGCCGGCATCACCGATTCCGGCACCACGTCGCGCGGATTGGTCAGGTGAACACGGTGCCAGTCGTCGGTGTAGCGGCCGCCGACACGGGCCAAGTCAGGACCGGTGCGCTTGCTGCCCCACTGGAACGGATGGTCGTAGACCGACTCGCCCGCCACCGAATAGGGACCGTAGCGCAGCGCCTCGGCGCGGAACGGACGGATCATCTGCGAGTGGCAGAGGTAGCAGCCCTCGCGGACGTAGACGTCGCGCCCCACCACTTGCAGCGCGGTGTAGGGTTTCAAGTCCTTGATGGCTTCCGTGGTCGACTTCTGGAAGAACAGCGGAACGATCTCAACCAGACCGCCGACCGCGACGACCAGCAGTATCAGAACCACCAACAGGAAGTTGTTGGTTTCGACGCGAGCGTGACCTGTAACTTTTTCATGTGCCATGGTGATTTTCCCTCCTCATTTAGGCGTGAGCGGCGACACCGGGAATCTGCACCGGCACAACACGTCCGGCCACGGCCGTCTTGATCGTGTTCCACAGCATGATGAGCATGCCACTCAGGTACAGCAGGCCGCCCAGCAGGCGCAGCACGTAGAACGGATAGGTTGCCTTCACCGATTCCACGAAGGTGTAGGTCAGCGTACCATCGGCGTTCACGGCCCTCCACATCAGGCCCTGCATCACACCGGCAATCCACATCGCGGCGATATACACCACGATACCGATCGTCGCCACCCAGAAGTGCACTTCGATGGCCTTGGTGCTGAACATCTTCTTCTGGCCGAACAGGCGCGGAATCAGGTAGTACATGGAGCCCATGGTGATCAGGCCCACCCAGCCCAGCGCGCCGGAGTGCACGTGGCCGATCGTCCAGTCGGTGTAGTGGGACAGCGCGTTCACCGTCTTGATGGACATCATCGGCCCTTCGAAGGTGGACATGCCATAGAACGACAGCGACACGATCAGGAAGCGCAGGATCGGGTCATCACGCAGTTTGTGCCAAGCGCCCGACAGCGTCATGATGCCGTTGATCATGCCGCCCCAGCTCGGTGCCAGCAGAATCAGCGAGAACACCATGCCCACCGACTGCGCCCAGTCGGGCAGCGCCGTGTAGTGCAGGTGGTGCGGGCCGGCCCACATGTAGGTGAAGATCAGGGCCCAGAAGTGGACGATCGACAGGCGGTAGCTGTAGATCGGACGCCCGGCCTGCTTGGGGATGAAGTAGTACATCATGCCCAGGAAGCCCGCCGTCAGGAAGAAGCCCACGGCGTTGTGTCCGTACCACCACTGCACCATCGCGTCTTGCACGCCGGCGTAGGCCGAGTAGGACTTCATCAGGCCGACCGGCAGTTCCGCGCTGTTGACCACGTGCAACAACGCGACGGCCAGGATGAACCCGCCATAGAACCAGTTGGCCACGTAGATGTGCTTGACCTTGCGCGTGCCGATCGTGCCGAAGAACACGATGGCAAACGAGATCCACACCACGGCGATCATGATGTCAATGGGCCACTCCAGCTCGGCATATTCCTTGCCGGTGGTGAAGCCCAGCGGCAGCGACAGCGCCGCGCAGACGATGATGAACTGCCAACCCCAGAAGGTGAACGCCGCCAAACCATCGGAAAACAACCGCACCTGGCAGGTGCGCTGCACCACGTAGTAGGCCGTGGCATACAGCGCGGAACCACCAAACGCGAAAATGATCGCATTGGTGTGAAGCGGTCGCAAGCGACCGTAGCTGAGCCAGGGAATGCCCAGGTTGAGTGCTGGCCAGGCCAGTTGTGCTGCGATGATCACACCGACCAGCATGCCGACCACGCCCCAGACTACCGTCATGATGGCGAACTGCCGCACAACCTTGTCGTTGTACACCGTGGCTTTCGTATTGGCGAATGTCATTTCCACCTCTTACTAATGAGATTTTTGGAGTATCCGAGAACCCATCATGGTCTTGATTGATGTGAATCAATCACCCTCAAGAATGCGTTCTGCCTCGCGGTCGATGTCGTCGAACTGGCCACGATAGATGGCCAGCCACAGGGCTCCCAGGATGAAGAAAACCAACACCACCGAGAGCGGGATCAACAAATACAGAATGTCCATGTTGCTTTTTTCTCTGCGCCCGCATCTTACGCGGAAGCGAGACGCAGTGCATTGAGCACCACCAGCAGCGAGCTGACCGCCATGCCCAGCCCGGCGGCCCAGGCCGGCATCCAGCCGGCCACGGCCAGCGGCACGGCCACCGCGTTGTAGGCCGCCGCCCAGCCCAGGTTCTGGCGCACGATCCGCATCGTGCGGCGCGCCTTGAGGTAGGTCTGGGGGATCGTCGCCAGGCGTTCGGACAGCACCACGAAATCGGCCTGCGCGCGCGCCAGCGGCACGGCGCGGCCAAACGCGAACGACACGTCGGCGCCGGCCAGCACCGGGCCGTCGTTCAGGCCATCACCGACCATCGCCACGGCGGCGCCGCCCTGCTGGGCTTGGCGCATGGCGTTCAATTTTTCGGCCGGCGAGCAGCCGCCACGCGTGTCCTCGATGCCGGCGAGCTGCCCGACGCGGGCCGCCGTCTCGGGGCGGTCGCCAGACAGCAGCCGCACGCGCACGCCGCCGGCCATGAGCGCGCCCACGGCGCTGCGCGCGTCCTCGCGCAGATCCTCGCGCAGGTGAAAACTGGCCAGCCAGCCCTGCTCGTCGCAAAGATGGCTCACCAGCCCCTCATCCGGCTCGTCGGCCAGTTGGCAGAACGCCGCCGATCCCAGCCGGAACTCGCGCGGCGCCGCCCCCTCCATGAGGCGGGCGGCCACGCCCTTGCCCGTCACTTCCCGGGCATCGGTCAGCGGCAGCGGGCCGGCGGCCGCGCCGCCTTCCGCGCGCGCGCCCCGCGCAATGGCGCGCGCAATCGGATGCAGGCTGCCTTGCGCCAGCGCGACGGCCACATCCAGCACGAAGGCCCGTGACACTCCCTCGCGCACCGCCACCCGCTCGAGCACGAAGGCGTCGCGCGTCAGGGTGCCGGTCTTGTCGAACACCATTTCCTTGACGCCAGCCAGCGTCTCCAGCGCCTGCAGGCGCCGCACCAGAATACCGTCGCGCGCCAGCGCGCCGGCGCTGGCCAGCATGGCCGCGGGCGTGGCCAGCGACAGCGCGCACGGGCAGGTCACCACCAGGATGGCCACCGCAATCATCAGCGCGTGGCCCGGATCGGCGCTCCAGTGCCAGGCGCAGGCCAGCCCGGCGGCCAGCAGCACGAAAACCAGAAACGGCTTGGCCAGCCGGTCGGCCAGTTGGGCGATGTGCGGCTTGCTGGTGCTGGCCTGCTCCATCAGCGCCACGATTTGCGCATAGCGCGTGTCGGCGCCCACCTGGTCCACGCGCATGACGACCGGCGCCGCCTGGTTGTAGCTGCCGGCGATCACCGTCTGGCCCGCCGCGCGCGGCAGCGGGGTTGATTCGCCGGTCAGCAGCGCTTCGTCCACCGAGGTGTTGCCTTCCAGCAACTCGCCGTCGCACGGAAACGGCTCGCCGGGCAGCACGCGGATCACGTCGCCGGCGCGCAGCCGCCGGATCGACACCCGTTCCCAGGCCTGCGTGGGCGCGCGCCGTTCCACGCTGTCGGGCAGCCGGTGCATCAACGCTTCCAGCGCGCCGGCGGTGCGGTCGCGCAGGCGCAACTCCAGCCAGCGGCCCGCCAGCAGGAAGAACACGAACATCGTCAGGGAATCGAAATACACCTCGTGGCCGAACAGGCCCTTGGGCTCGAAGGTGCCCAGGCTGCTGACCACGAAGGTGATCAGCATGCCCAGCGCCACCGGCAGGTCCATGCTGACGCGCCGCAGCCGCAGATCGAGCAGCGCGTTGCCGAAAAACGGCTGGCACGAAAAGAGCAGCGCCGGAATCGACAGCACCCACTGCGCCCAGCGCAGCAAATGCACGATGTCCGCCTCGATCTCGCCCGGCGCGGTGAAATAGCTTGGCGTGGCGTACATCATGACCTGCATCATGCACAGGCCGGCCACGCCCAGGCGCCACATCATCTTGCGGGTTTGCGCCTGCCGCTCGGCGCTGGCTCGGGCACCGTGCGCCGGCAGGGGCCGGTAGCCGGTGCGCAGCACCGCCTGCATCCAGGCCGACGGCTTGGTCGCGCCCTCGTCCCACACCACCCGGCCACGGTGGCTGGCGGCGTTGACATCGGCCTCCAGCACCCCCGGCGCGGCGCGCAGCGCCTGCTCGATGGTGACGGCGCAGGCCGCGCAATGCATGCCCTCGAACACCACCGTCGATTCCCAGCGCGCCGGCTCGACGCCGGGCGGGGCATCGACCGGGCGGCTGAACTCCAGCCACTCGTCGCGTTCGTCCAGCAATGTGAAATCCGCTGCGTCGCCCTGCGGCGGCGCAGCACCAAGCTCCGCCTCTGCTCGAAGAGGAGGCGACGAAAGCGCACCGACGGCCTGCATATCCGGCGGCACTCTAACCGGCTTTGCGTCCACCAAACCTGACGCCCGTCAATTCTTGAGTTCCCAGCCCCGTTAAGCTACGGGTCGAACAATTGTTCCCTACCATAGCGGCGCGGCATTTTGACGCTTCAAGGAGAACTTCAGCATGTACCAACGCATTCTCGTGGCCACCGACGGTTCCGATCTTTCCAACAAGGCCGTCAACGACGCCATCGCCCTGGCCGCCAAGCTGGGCGCCGAACTGATCGCCTTGAAGGTGGTGCCGCGCTACCCGCAAAGTTACTTCGAGGGCGCCATTCCGCTGTCCACGGAGGATGTCGCGCGCGTGGAGCAGCAATGGACCGACGACGGTCACGCCGTGGTCGAGGCGGTCAAGCAAGCCGGCGCCGCGCAGGGCGTCAAGGTCACGTCGATCATCGCCCGGTCGGACATCGTGTCCGACGCGCTGATCGCCGCCGCCAAGAAGCACCATGCCGACCTGATCGTCATGGCCTCCCACGGACGCAAGGGCGTCAAGCGCCTGCTGCTGGGCAGCGAAACCCAGCAGGTGCTGACGCACTCTGAAATCCCGGTGCTGGTGCTGCGCTGAAACCACAGCCCGCGACACCCGACTGTTGCTACACCACCACAGGCTCCGGCTCCAGCCGGATGCCGAAGCGCTCGTACACGCTGGTCTGGATGGCCTTGGCCAGGGTCATGACCTCGCCGCCGGTCACCGGGCGCGCGGGCCCGCCGCGGTTGACCAGCACCAGAGCCTGCTTTTCGTACACGCCGGCATGGCCCATGAACTTGCCTTTCCAGCCGCAGGCGTCAATCAACCAACCGGCGGCCAGCTTGACGCTGCCGTCGGGCATGGGATAGTGCACCAGCTTGGGGTCGCGGCCGATGATGTCGGCGCACTGCTCGAGGCTGACGGTGGGGTTCTTGAAAAAACTGCCGGCGTTGCCGATCAGCGCCGGATCGGGCAGCTTGGCGCGGCGGATGGCGACCACCCAGTCGTGGATCTGACGCGCGTCGGGCGCGGCGATGCCGCTTTCCTGCATCTTGCGCTCCAGCTCCAGGTAGCCCAGCACCGGCTTCCAGGCTTTGGGCAGGGCCAGGCGCACGCGCAGGATCAGCGCACGGCCCGCCAGCCCCAGATCGCCCGGCTGCGTGGCGGTGTGCTTGAACACCGAGTCGCGGTAGCCGAAGCCGCACTGGGCGGCGTCCAGGGTGAACACCTCGCCGCTTTGCAGGTCGATCGCGTCCAGTTCGTGAAAACGGTCTTGCAGCTCCAGCCCGTAAGCGCCGATGTTCTGCACCGGGGCGGCGCCCACGGTGCCGGGAATCAGCGCCATGTTCTCCAGCCCGGGCAGGCCCTGCTCCAGCGCCCAGCCGACGAAGCCGTGCCAGTTTTCACCGGCGCCGGCCTCGACGATGACCGCGCGCGCCGTCTCACCGACCACGCGCCGGCCCGGCACCTCCACCTTCAGCACCATGGACTTCAAATCGCCCGTCAGCACGATGTTGCTGCCGCCGCCGAGGACGAACTTGGGCACGTCGCGCCATGACGCGTCGGCCAGCAGGGCGCGCACGTCCTCCTCGCCGCGCACGCGCGCCAGCGCGGCGGCGCGCGCGGCGATGCCAAAGCTGTTGAGCGCTTGCAGGGGCACGTTGCGTTTCACGGTCGTCATGGGACAATTGTCGCTTCCGTTTTCTCAAAAAAGAGCACAGCCCATGCCTTCTTTCGACGCGGTTTGCGAACCCGACATGGTGGAAGTGAAAAACGCGGTGGACAACGCCGCCAAGGAGATCGGCACGCGCTTCGACTTCAAAGGCACCAGCGCGGCCATCGAACTCAAGGACAAGGAGATCACCCTGCTGGGCGACGCCGAGTTCCAGTTGCAGCAGATCGAGGATATCCTGCGCGGCAAGATGACCAAGCGCAATGTGGACGCGCGCTTCCTGGACAAGGGCGCGGTGCAGAAAATCGGCGGCGACAAGGTCAAGCAGGCCCTCAAGGTCAAGAACGGCATCGCCACCGAGGACGGCAAGAAGATCCAGAAGCTGGTCAAGGACAGCAAGCTCAAGGTGCAGGCCGCCATCCAGGGCGACGCAGTGCGCGTCACCGGTGCCAAGCGCGACGATTTGCAGGCCGTGATGGCGCTGCTGCGCAAGGAAATGACCGAGCTGCCGCTGAGCTTCGACAATTTCAGGGACTGAGCGGGGCGCCGTTGTAACGGCGCCGACCAGCCGTCAGCTGCGTTTTTTGCTGCCCAGCCTGGATTCGGTGCCGGCCATCAGGCGCCGGATGTTGTCGCGGTGGCGCCAGAGCAGCAGCAGCCCCATCGCTACCATGGCCAGTGTCTTTTCGCCCGAGGCCTGCCAGAGCCGGCCATCGCCCAGCAGGTAGTACCCCGGCGCCAGCACCCCCGCCGCCATCGACGCCAGCGACGAATAGCGCGAAAGCAAGGCGACGATCAGCCAGGTCAGCAGCGCCGCCGCGCCCAGCCAGGGAGCGAAAGCCAGCAGCACCCCCGCCGCCGTCGCCACGCCCTTGCCGCCAACAAAGCGGAAGAACACCGGGTACAGATGCCCTAGAAAGGCCGCCACGCCCGCCAGCGCCTGCGTGCCCTCGCCCAGGCCGTGGGCGACGCCGAACCACTGGATCAGCATCACCGGCAGCCAGCCCTTGAAAGCATCCAGCACCAGGGTGATCACCGCCGCCGCCTTGCTGCCCGAGCGCAGCACGTTGGTGGCCCCGGGATTGCCGCTGCCGAAAGTGCGCGGATCGTCCAGCCCCATCGCGCGACTGACGATAACCGCGAAGCTGAGCGAGCCGATCAGGTAGGCGGCCAGCGCCGCCAGCAAAGGCCCGATCATGTTGTTTCCTGATGTGAGAACCGACCGCGCCGGCTGAGCCGGCGCAAAGAGCGACCTATTGTGCCAGCGAAAGCGGCCTGCCGGCGCCCGTCAGAGGCCCGTGTCGTCTTGCGCCCAGCCGTCCCCGGCGGCGGCCAGGGTGCGACGGATCACGTCGCCGGAAAACCCCCGGGCGGCCAGGAAGCGCGTCTGCCGGGCCTGCTCGGCGGCGCTGTGCGGCGGCTGGCCAAACCTGGTTTGCCAGACGTGCCGGGCGCGTTCCAGTTCGGTGACGCGCAGGCGCTCGGCGGCGTCGGCCAGCACGTCGGCGGACACGCCCTTGGCGCGCAACTCGTGCAGCACGCGCGCGCCGCCCAGCCGCGCAGCGCGGCGGTGCAGCAGCGACTCGGCCACCCGCGCCTCGCTGATGAAGCCCTTGGCCGTCAACTCGTCGAGCACGCGCGCCAGTTCAGCCGCGCCATCGCCGTCCGGCGGTAGGTGAGGCGCCAGCTTGCGTTCCAGCTCGGCGCGCGAGTGCTCGCGCGCGGCCAGGTAGCGCAACGCGCGGCCCTTGAGCGACGGGGCGGCGGCGGACGGCTCAGGCTTCATCCGCCGCCTGCACCGGCAGCGGGACGATCCCGAGGGATTGCCGCACCTTGTTTTCGATTTCCACCGCCAGCGCCGGGTTCTCGCGCAGGAATTCGCGCGCGTTGTCGCGGCCCTGGCCGATCTTCTCGCCGCTGTAGGAATACCAGGCGCCGGATTTTTCCAGCACCTTGGCGGTCACGCCCATGTCGATGATTTCGCCCTCGCGCGAGATGCCGGCGCCGAACATGATGTCGAACTCGGCGGTCTTGAACGGCGGGCTGACCTTGTTCTTGACCACCTTGACCTTGGTCTCGTTGCCGATCGCCTCGTCGCCCTTTTTGATGGTGCCGACGCGGCGGATGTCCAGCCGCACGCTGGCGTAGAACTTCAGTGCGTTGCCGCCGGTGGTGGTTTCGGGGCTGCCGAACATGACGCCGATCTTCATGCGGATCTGGTTGATGAAGATGACCATGCAGTTGGTCTTCTTGATGGTGGCGGTGAGCTTGCGCAGTGCCTGGCTCATCAGCCGCGCTTGCAAGCCGGGCAGGCTGTCGCCCATGTCGCCCTCGATTTCGGCCTTGGGCACCAGGGCGGCGACCGAGTCGACCACCACCAGATCGACCGCGCCCGAGCGCACCAGGCTGTCCACGATCTCCAGCGCCTGCTCGCCGGTGTCGGGCTGGCTGATCAGCATGTCTTGCAGGTGCACGCCCAGCTTCTCGGCGTAGGAGGTGTCCAGCGCGTGCTCGGCGTCGATGAAGGCGCAGGTGCCACCCAGCTTTTGCATCTCGGCGATGACTTGCAGCGTCAGCGTGGTCTTGCCGGAGCTTTCCGGGCCGTAGATTTCGATCACCCGCCCGCGCGGCAGGCCGCCCACGCCTAGGGCGATGTCCAGCCCCAGCGAGCCGGTGGAGACGACCTGGATGTCGTCCATCTGCTCGCCCTCGCCCAAGCGCATGATGGTGCCCTTGCCGAACTGCTTTTCAATCTGTGCCAGCGCGGCTTGCAGGGCCTTGGCCTTCTCGGTTTTGTCAGCGATCGCCATGTCCATGATTTTCTCCTTGTGGATCAATGTGTTGATGCATTCGCGACGGACCTGGAAGCGCCCTGATCTGGATGCATGAACAGGACTGTATAGGAATACATTAGTTGCAGTAAAGTGATTTTTAGGTCAGTTTAACTTACCATCTGCGCATGGATGATGCTGGCTACAGCGATCGTTGGCGGCAGACCCATTTGGGCCGTCTGCTGGGTCGCGCCCTGCGCCGCTTCGACGCGCGCGTGCTGCAACTGATGGCCGCCAGCGAGCAGGCGCCGCTGGCGCTGGCGCATCTGGCGGCGCGCGACAAGGTGGGCGCGGCACACATCCACATCACGCGCCACCTGCCTTTGGCCGGCGCGCGCCTGACCGAACTGGCGCACTGGGCCGGCATGAGCAAACAGGCCATGGGCGATCTGGTCGACCAGTGCGCGGCCTGGGGGCTGGTCAGGCGCGAGAGCGACCCGCGCGACGCGCGCGCGCGGCGCATCGTGTTCACCACCAACGGACTGGACTGGCTGGCCGCCTTTCAGGCCGCGGTGGCACAGGCCGAAAGCGAGTTCCGCGCCGCCGTGGGCGACGAGGTCGCCACGGTGGTGGCGCTGGGGCTGGAAGCGTATGCTGAAGGAGATCAGAGAGATTGATACAAGCTGAAAATGGCCGTTTTCAGGTTCAAACCTTTTTAAAATTTACCCGGCGGCCCACCCGGTCCGCTTGTGGCCAGTCGTGACCAAAGAAGGAGTCTCCTCATGCGCATCCTCATCGCGGAAGACGATCAGGTGCTGGCCGACGGCCTGATGCGCAGCCTGCGCAGTTCAGGCGCGGCGGTGGACCATGTCACCAGCGGCACCGAGGCCGACACCGCGCTGCTGACCAACACCGAATTCGACCTGCTGATCCTCGATCTGGGCCTGCCCAGGATGCACGGACTGGAGGTGCTGAAAAAGCTGCGCGCGCGCGGCCAGACGCTGCCGGTGCTGATCCTGACCGCCGCCGACAGCGTGGAAGAGCGCGTCAAGGGGCTGGACTACGGCGCCGACGACTACATGGCCAAGCCCTTCAGCCTGCAAGAGCTGGAGGCGCGCGTGCGCGCGCTGACGCGGCGCGGCATGGGCACCGCCTCGGCCATCATCCGGCACGGCCCGCTGGAATACGACCAGACCGGCCGCGTGGCCAGCATCGACGGCAGGATGATCGATCTGTCGGCGCGCGAACTGGGCCTGCTGGAGGTGCTGCTGCAACGCTCGGGCCGGCTGGTGAGCAAGGAGCAGTTGGTCGAGCGCCTGTGCGAATGGGGCGAGGAAGTCAGCAACAACGCCATCGAGGTGTACATCCACCGCCTGCGCAAGAAGATCGAAAAAGGCCCGATCCGCATCGCCACCGTGCGCGGCCTGGGCTATTGCCTGGAAAAGATCCAGAATTGACGATGCCGGCCCGCGCGGTCCGCCCCCCCTGGAGCTGACGTGATTTTTCAGCGCACCCAGCGCTCGCTGTTCGGCGAGATCCTGGACTGGATGCTCACGCCGCTGCTGTTGCTGTGGCCGGTGAGCCTGGCGCTGACCTGGCTGGTGGCGCAGAACCTGGCCAACAAGCCGTTCGACCGCGCCCTCATCTACAACGTGCAGGCGCTGGCGCAACTGATCCAGGTCGGACCGGGATCGCGGGTGCGCTTTTCGCTGCCGCAGCAGGCTCGCGGGCTGCTGCGCGCCGACGATGCCGACAGCGTTTACTACCAGGTGCGCAGCGGCAGCGGAGACCTGCTGTCGGGCGAACGCGATTTACCAGCGCCGCAGCGCGATCCGGCCCCCGGCGAGCGCGCCGACGAGCCGCACCTGCGCGACGCCGAATTCCACGGCCTGCCGGTGCGCGTGGCCAGTCTGTGGGTGCCGATTGAAGGCGCGCCCGGCCCGGTGCTGGTGCAGGTGGCCGAAACGCGCGAAAAGCGCAGCGTGCTGGCTGCCGAAATCATCAAGGGCGTCATGCTGCCGCAGTTCGCCATCCTGCCGCTGACGGTGCTGCTGGTGTGGCTGGCGCTGGTGCGCGGCATCAAGTCGCTGTCCGAATTGGAGGAGCGCATCCGCAAGCGCCCGCCGGACGACCTCTCGCCGCTGGACGAGCACACCGTGCCGCAGGAAGTGGCCCCGCTGGTGGCCTCGGTCAACGACCTGCTGACACGGCTCAAGGACTCCATCGCCACCCAGAAGCGCTTTCTGGCCGACGCCGCGCACCAGCTTAAAACCCCGCTGGCCGGGCTGCGCATGCAGGCCGATCTGGCGCAGCGCGAAGGCACCACCGCCGAGGACCTGAAACAGTCGCTGCGGCAGATCAGCCGCGCCAGCGTGCGCGCCACCCACACCGTCAACCAGTTGCTGGCGCTGGCACGCGCCGAAGGCGGTGGCGCGGCGCTGACGCGCCAGCCGTGCGACCTCGTGCAACTCATCGTCGACGTGGTGCGCGAGGCGGTGCCGCGCGCGCTGGAGCGGCGCATCGACCTGGGCTACGAAGGCCCCGACCCCGGCGCGCCGGACTTCACGCGCCAGGGCAACCCCACGCTGCTCAAGGAAATGGTCCGCAACCTGGTGGACAACGCCATGATCTACACCCCCAGTACGCCCGAACGCCCCGGCGTGGTGACGGTGCGCGTGCTCGCCGACGCGGCCAGCCACGCGCTGGCGGTGCAGGTGGAAGACAACGGCCCCGGCATCGCGGCGTCCGAGCGCGAGCGCGTCTTCGAGCCGTTTTACCGCGCCCTCGGCACCAACGTGGACGGCTCCGGCCTGGGCCTGCCGCTGGTGCGCGAAATCGCCCGCCAGCACGGCGCCCAGGTCGACGTGGCCGACGCTCGCCCCGGCCAGCAGCCGCCCGGCGCGCTGTTCACGGTGCGCTTCCCGGGCGGGGCGACACTGCCCTGAAGCACGGCCGCGAGGCCACGCCCAAACCGTTCACGCGGACGGCTGGTACAGGTTCAGCCGCAGCCGCTCGCGCTCGATGGCGCGCGCCACCGCCGGCACCTGGGCCGTGCGCTGCGCGTGGGCCCACAGTTCGGGGTAGCCATCGGGGTCGATGCCGGCCAGCGTGCCCCAGCGCAGCAGGGTCAGCGCGTAGGCATCCAGTGGACCGCAGTGCACGCCGCCCAGCCAGTCTTTGCCGGCGGCGTGTGTCCTGGTCACCAGGTCTTGCAACTCCCGCAGCAGCACGCGGTACTGGCCAAGCGCATGGCGCTTGATGGCGGCCTGCACCGCCGGGTCGTCGCTGTAGTTTTCGGGCCGGAAGATGTGCGTGAAGGCGGGATGCACGGTGTTGTTCATCCACGCCAGCGTTTCGACGAAACGGGTGCGCGCCAGCAGATCCCTGGGGATGAAGCCGCTTTCGGGAAACTTGGCGTCGATGTAGACCACCATGGCCATGATCTGGGTGATCACCTCGTCGCCGTCGGCCAGCACCGGCACCTGCGCGCGCGGGTTGACGGCCAGGAACTCAGGGCTTCGGTGCTCGCCCTTGTGGAGTTTGACCGCCACCGGCTCGAAGGTGGCGCCGGCCAGTTCCAACATGGCGTGGGGCACGAGCGAACAAGCGCCGGAGGCGTAGTAGAGCTTGAGGGTCATGGCGGTCTCCTGAAGTCAAGTTCGCAAGCATAACGTCAGCAGGACGCGGCGACATCATTGGAATGCAGTAAAGCAAGGATTCCTTTCAACAAGGAATTTCATCATGCTGGCCAAGATGACCGTCAAGAATCAGATCACGCTGTCCAAGGCCGTGGTGGCTCAGGTGGCCGCCGCCGAATACTTCGACGTGGCGGCCAGCGAGGGCCGCATCGTGCTGACGCCCGCCCGCATCCAGAAGGCCGATGCCGTGCGCGACAAGCTGGCCGCGCTGGCTTTGAAGGCGCAGGACATCGAGGACGCCGTGAACTGGGCGCGGCGCGGTGGCTAAACCGCTCGCGCTGCCGCCGCGCGTGGTGCTGGACACCAACGTGGTTTTGTCGGCGCTGGTGTTTCGCTCCGGGCCGGCGGCGGGGTTGCGGGCGCTGTGGCAGCGGGGCGCGCTGACGCCTATCGTCGCCCCACCGTCGCGGAATTGATGCATGTGCTGGCGTATCCCAAATTCAGGCTCGCCGCCGGCGAGCGCGAGGAGTTGCTGGCCGATTACCTGCCTTACGCCGAGGTTTGGACCGCCGCGACGGTGACGGGCACGCCGGTCTGCCGCGACTTGGCCGACCAGATGTTCATCGACCTGGCGCATTCGGCCAACGCCCAGGCGCTGGTGAACGGCGACGAAGACCTCCTCAGCCTGCGCGCGCAAGGCCCGCGCTTTGGCATTGTGAGCGTTGCCGATTTCCTGAAACGCTTTCCGTGAACAACCCACCCGGGAAAATTCACTCACACGGGTGCAATGTCTTGTTCCCCAGCGCGCCAAGCAAACCGCGCGCCTGCTGGCGCAAGGCGGCGTCGACGGAGGGCAGGCGCAGCACGTAGGCCGGGGTGTCGCGCCGCTCCTGCACCACGCGCGCCGCGCGCACGCCCTTGCGGCTGAGCTCGCTCAGCGCGCGCTGGGCGGTTTCCTCGTTCGAGAAGCGGCCCAGCGACAGGCCCGGCTCGAACGCGGCGCCGGGGTGGTCGGTATCGATGCCCCGGGCGCGCAGTTCGGCCCTTCGGACGCGCACGGTTTCGGCGTCGGCCAGCTTGCCCAGGTACACCATCCAGCGGCCCGACAAGGACACTTCGTTGACGCGCCAACTGCCGGCGGGCAGCGTGGCGGCGGCGCGGCGCACCGACTCGATCTGCTTGTCGTCGAAGGGGCCGGCTTGCAGGCAGACGCCGCCTCGGCGCGCCACCGTGTCGTCCTGCACGGCCTGCGGCGCCGAAGCGGGCGCCGCCGCCGAGGCGGGGGCTGAAGTGGGTGCCGAGGCCGGCGCGGAGGCGGGTGCCGATGCCGGCGCTTGCGCTGCCGAGGCGGAGGCCGCGCTGGCGGGCGGCAGGGCTTCAGAGGCGGCGCTGCCCGGGGCGCGCGGCGGTTCGGCAGGCCGACTGTCGGCCCCGTCGGCGAGCGGCTCAATGCGGAGGGCTTCGGGGCGCACCTGGCGCGCCAGCCGCTCCGGCTCGGTTTGCTGCTGGGGACCGAGGCCAATGACGCGCAGCCAGCCCTGCGACCAGGCCGCCCACGCCAGGTTGGCGGCGATCAGCAGCGCCAGCAGCCGGACCATCACCGCCCGCCCTCCGGCTGCGGCAAGGGGCGCACGCTGATTTCGGCGCTGGTGACTTCGCGCAGGCCCGCCGCCGTGCGCACGCGCAGCGCGCCGTCCGGGCCGACGCCGAGCGCCGCGCCCTCGACGCCGTCGGACAGGCGCACGGTCTGGCCGGCCAGCGCGCAGCGGGCGTTGAAACGCCCGGCCAGCGGCGCGAAGCCCTCCTGCTCGAATACGCGCAGCGCCCACGCCAGCGGCGCGGCGACGCGCATCAGCGCGCCGGGCGCGTCGATGTCCGGCAGCAACGCCTGCAGCCAGGCCGGCGGGGTGGACAGGCTGGCGCCGTCCAGCGGCGCCAGGTTAAGGCCGAAGCCGATCACGGTATAGCGCGCGGCCTGCGCGCCGCCCGCGCCCGCCGTTTCGACCAGGATGCCGGCCAGCTTGCGGCCCTGCCACCACAGGTCGTTGGGCCATTTGAGGCGGATGTCGGGGTGCAGCGCCTCGGCCAGCGCCAGCCCCACGGCCAGCGACAGGCCGGACCAGTTGCGCGGCGTCAGCGGCAGGCCCAGCGAACAGGTGAGCGCGCTGCCGGCCACGCCACCCTGCCAACTGCGCCCCAGGCGGCCGTGGGCGGCGCTCTGCGTCTCGGCCACCAGCAGCACGGGCGCGGCGCGACCGGCGCGGGCGCGGCGCATCAGTTCGCTGTTGGTGGAATCGATTTCGGCGACCACTTCGACGCCGCAGCCCGGCAGGTGCGGCGCCAGCGCCTTGGTGAGCGCGGCGACGGGCCAGGACAGCAGGTGGGCGCTCACCGGCGCGCTTTCCTGCCGGCGCGCTTCTTTTTCTTGCGCTGCTGGCCTTCGGCGGTTTCCAGGTCGGACGACAGCAGGGTGCCGCGACAGTCGGGGCTGCCGCACCGGCACGGGTAGTCGGCCTTGATTTCGGGCGTGAGCGGCTCGTCGATGACCAAGCCGTAGTCGTAGTTGAGTTCCTCGCCAGCCTTGATTTTGCGCAGCGATTTGATGAAGATGCGGCCGTCCTGCTCGTCGGCCTCGCAGTTGGGCGCGCAACTGTGGTTGATCCAGCGCGAGACGTTGCCGCCGTACAGCGCGTCAATCACGTGCTGCTCGTCGATGTGAAAGTAGAAGGTGTGGTTGGGATCGCTCGGATCGTGCGGGTGGCGGCGCTGGGCTTCGTCCCAACTGATGACTTCGCCGACGTATTCGATGATGCGCTCGCCCTGGGCAATGTCCGCCAGGGCGAACACGCCCTTGCCGTGCACGCCCGAGCGGCGCACCTGGATGCGGCGGCCCCGGGCCGGAGGATGTGCGGAGGTTTTGCTGGTCACGAAGAAAATTTGTTATGTTGGATTCATGCGTATGCGTGCGTGAGCGCGCGCGCGTGAGAACACCGATTCTAAAGAGCCCCATGAAAACACTGGTCATCGCTGAAAAACCGTCGGTCGCGCAAGACATCGTGCGCGCCCTCACCGCCGTGGCGGGCAAGTTCGACAAGCACGACGAGCACTTCGAGAACGAGCGCTATATCGTCACCAGCGCGGTCGGCCACCTGGTGGAGATCCAGGCGCCCGAGGAGTACGACGTCAAGCGCGGCAAATGGAGCTTCGCGCACCTGCCGGTGATCCCGCCGTACTTCGATCTGAAGCCGGTGGACAAGACCAAAACGCGCCTGAACGCGGTGGTCAAGCAGGCGCGGCGCACGGACGTGGGCGCTCTCATCAACGCCTGCGACGCCGGGCGCGAGGGCGAGCTGATCTTCCGCCTGATCGAGCAGTACGCCGGCCAGAACAACGGCCCGGTCCACAAACCGCTGGGCAAGCCAGTGCAGCGCCTGTGGCTGCAGAGCATGACGCCACAGGCCATCCGCGAGGGCTTCGAGAGCCTGCGCTCCGAGCGGCAGATGCGCGGCCTGGCCGATGCCGCGCGCAGCCGCAGCGAGGCCGACTGGCTGGTCGGCATCAACGGCACGCGCGCCATGACGGCCTTCAACTCGCGCGACGGCGGCTTCTTCCTGACCACCGTGGGCCGCGTGCAGACTCCCACGCTGGCCATCGTGGTCGAGCGCGAGGAACAAATCAGAAAGCACGTGGCGCGCGACTACTGGGAAATCCACGCCAGCTTCGAGGCCGCTGCCGGCGCCTACCCCGGCAAGTGGTTCGACCCGGCCTGGAAGAAAAACCCGGACGATGCCGACCAGCGCGCCGACCGCGTGTGGGACGAGCGGCAGGCGCTGGCCATTGCCGCCGCCGCGCGCGGCAAGGCGTGCAGCGTCACCGAGGAAAGCAAGCCCAGCTCCCAGGCCAGCCCGCTGCTGTTCGATCTGACCAGCCTGCAACGCGAAGCCAATGGCCGCTTCGGTTTCTCGGCCAAGACCACGCTGGCGCTGGCGCAGAGCCTGTACGAGCGCCACAAGGCGCTGACCTACCCGCGTACCGATTCGCGCCACCTGCCCGAGGACTACCTAGCCGTGGCGCGCAAGACCTTCGAGATGCTGGCCGCCGGCCACCAGAACCACCTGGCCCCGCACGCCCGCAAGGGGCTGGCCGAAGGCTACGTCAAGCCCAGCAAGCGCATCTTCGACAACACCAAAGTGTCTGACCACTTCGCCATCATCCCCACGCTGCAAGAGCCGGGCCCACTGTCGGAGGCCGAGCGCAAGCTCTACGACCTGGTGACGCGCCGCTTCATGGCGGTGTTCTATCCCAGCGCCGAATACCAGGTCACCACCCGCGTGACAACCGCCAGCCACGAGGGCAAAAGCTACAACTTTCAGAGCAACGGCAAGGTGCTGGTCAAGCCCGGCTGGCTGGCCATCTCCGGCAAGGACGCCGACGACGAGGTGGACAAGAAAGACGGCGACGCGGGCAAATCGC
>Ga0123354_10000713_pt1 | contig 35645 bp, 29 predicted proteins | sample TergutLab28metaG_2_FD_97872 | JGI IMG/M metagenome (GOLD analysis project Ga0123354, IMG submission 97872) | Labiotermes labralis P4 segment gut microbial communities from Petit-Saut dam, French Guiana - Lab288 P4 | ecosystem: Host-associated > Arthropoda: Insects > Digestive system > Gut ... | reverse complement strand
CTTGCACATAGTGGCCATTTTATTGGCTGAATCTTCAACCCCTACTTGCTACACTTGCCTCATTCTGCACCATTACTACAACAGGTAGGATGCTATCTTTTAGTTAGTATGATTTTGTGAGACATTTATGTTAAATGTTGCATATTATTTTGCATGTGAAAGGCAAATGGTACTGAGGAAAAATTTTAAGTTAAATGTGGTTTAATTTTATGTGCAGAAGTTTGTTATTTTACTTAAAATTTATGTGTGTAGATGGGCATAAGTACAGTTGTTACCATAAGTACGGTTGTTTCCATAAGTACAGTTGTTACCATAAGTAAAGTTGCTACCACAGTCAGTCACTTATTGTAATCGTTACACAGTGACACTGATGATGGCTGTGTGGAGCCAATTCATGTATGTTGTAGTACATTACACTTGTGATGAAAGGCCTAAGTTGTTGTTTTGTATGTCCATGTAATGGATTAGATGTGATGTTGACTGTGCACTTGTGATATACTCTTCCTTCTTTGGCCATTTAACTCCTGAAGTTGAAGGTATTACAATTCCCTCCATCACTGTAAGCCACTCCAACAGTGACACAGTGTCTCCTGCAAGAAGACATGAATCATCAATATTGTGTTTGCTGCTTCCATCACTTGATATTTCTGAATGGTATTTCCCAAGATGACATCTAGTATTCATTTTATTTATTTCTCATACATTCTTTAAATACTTGTAAGGTTGAATAATCTGTTGCATACAGAATAAGTAAATACAAGTAAATCAGATATACGTATAGCAATCAGCAAGTAAACAGATTAAGCTGGGTTTTAATGAACATAGTTCTAAGTTCATCATTGATTACATTGAATTTGAAAGTCAATGCATAAACAAAATTCAGATAGTTATAATTACAAACAGACAAAATGAAGCCATATAATACAACCCAGGAAGTGTGTCATCCCCGTTGTGTGTGTGAAACTTGGAAAATTGTATGTAGTGAAACACAACTGTGTCACACGAGGTGTATTTAATGACTGTATAATGGACAACTACATGTTTCGGCCTGTACTGGCCATCTTCAGGTTGTCTTAGGGGAACTTCAGATCTTACTATAAGCATGCACACGCACGTGGTGTAGAGATCTCTACATACGGGCCTTATTAGCAAAAACAAAAACAGGAATCTAATAAAACCAACACAATACAAAAACAGATACAGAAAAATAAAGGTATTGTTGGGGTGTGCTCGGCAGGTATGAAGTTCTGTAGTCGTGCAGAGGCCTGTTCATCGTCCTTCTCCTCAATTATACTGCGTTGTGGGGGGGCAGCATGATTATGCATATAATAAGACATTTAAAACAGAGAAAGTATGTAATAAATTGTAAGTCTCATTGCATTAAAACCATTCAGTACAAGATACAATACTGCAGTAACGGTTATGGTAATGATGTTCATAAATATGGCTGGTGAATCCAACAAACAGTGATGTTAACCAAGCGGACAGGCAGTTCCTGAGTGTGAACTATGAACAGTGTCGCGTTTTCACCCTGAATGGTTGAGGCTTTACGGCTGTTGCAGTGTTGCCTTCCTTAAATGAATAGGCCTCACCACCACAAGAGAATTGGTTTTATTTTTAACTAGTCATTTAATATATTCAGGAATTGATATTTATGGACTGTGCTGTAGGGTGATTATTTTATCTAAAATGTACCATTTGTGATTTGCAGACAGCATCATAGCTGTCCCAGCAAACCACTGACATGTGGCCAGAAGTGACACATGGCACTTCTCAACTTCTCAGATGAAATCAGACCCTATAGTGTCTGAATGGCATTGCATAAGGACGTGTACCATTGGGTGCTTGACCGCCCCCCTTCCCCCTCCCCCACATGTATGTAGTAACGGTTCATTGACTAGGTTATTTTTGTCGGCATGCATGTAATGTTAGCATTTGATGTAACAAATTTGTCACTGTGCAAATTTGGAGGTTTCCACAGCAGTGTAGTCAAGGATTCTGGTCTTATGGGATGTCACACTGTGTTGTTGCATGCCTGCAAAACATCAGCATTCAGTTAAGACCTTGAATGCTTGACAGTGGCGACATGTTGGTTTGAAGTGTTCAGAAACATTTAGCCAATGACACAGCATCACATCTGAGAAGGCTGGAATTTGTCTCTAACTGTCTTAGTAGTTTTGTTTGCATAACTTTTGTTCCAGATTCACCAACATCCTTGCTTGGATGTGGCTGTTCAAGTCGCTTGCCAGGCAAGGTCGCATTAGAATTAGGACCAGTGTGGTCTGGCAGTATCTTTAGTGAGGAGTTCCTAGTTGCGATGCATCTTCACAGTCTCAAGTTCCCTTGGAAAGATAAAGCAAATGTTCTATTGGTGCAGTTAATACAAGAAGCAAGGTAAACTGTGCCTGGTGTCTGTTTTTATATGGTCAAATGTAAAACACCATGATAACAAAGCAGTCAGTGGTACATATTCTTGTCTTTTACACCTGTGTTTGTTAGTAAGTGTTGAAATGACGTGTTTAGGCTTTTGGAATAAGATGCTGTGTTTTTGAGTGAAGTGTTCATGACATTTTGAAGGAGCATAGCACAGGGTCAGGCACTCCAAGAAGAACGGTGCAGAACTCACCCAGCTATGATCCTTTGGCTTCTCAGGAACTACTTGCCCAGTGACTCATTGTTACATCACAGAAGACTTGAATCTTTAGCAGCACTGCTGTGAGAATCTCAGAATTGTGGTAGTGTCATGTCATGGGAACAATGACATGCAGAACTTCAGAGTGTGCCACCAGTTCAGCACAAGGTTCATCATGAAGCTTGAAGTCTCCTGGGATGTTAACACTGTGTTTTGTGGCAAGCAGGTCCCAGCGCTGTGAACACACTGTGATCCGTCAAAACTTAAGTAACTACCGTATCTACCAGTCAATATAGTGTCTTTCTAGATTACTTGAACACACAGCAACATTGCTGTGATAACCTCAGATCTTACAGCAGTGTTGCCATGTCTTTGTTTCATGATTATCTCAATAATGAAATGGTTGGCATGATGTGATGAGTTGCTGTATCAACTGCACGTACAAATGGCTCTATATGTTCTGTTATAGATGCAGCTACAAGAATAATGAGTTACTGCAGCCACCAGGAGGCAGCTGTATTGACAAGCAGGAAAATGAAACAGAAGAAGAAGAAGAGAGTCACACAAAGAAATTGAAAGTAGATGATGATGATAAGGAAAGTGTCAGGTCAGGAAATTGGCTTTCAGTGTTGACTGTTAAAAATGACAATCATAAGCCCACAAATACTGTCCAGTCTTGCATGCAACCAGCTCCACCCTTCTACTTCAACCTGCACCGTCACAGTCCTAAAGGACCCAAATTGTTACCAATTGATACTGTGATTCAGTGCCTCAGGAATGCCGGTTACAGAGCAAGTCGAACTCATTTTGACAGGGAAGCAGTTAGGACAAATGCAAATCTGTCAAACCTTGTAACAGTTTTGACAGAAGCTGCAAATGTTAATGTGCATTAAGTCTAGAAGAGCTGCTTTCTATTATAAAATTCTGTGATAGTCAGGCACATTAAATTGAAGTTGCTTAAACTGCAACTGATGTGCAGTATATCCAAATGTCAGATCATTCCTGTGGTGTGGTGCTACTCTTAATTTGTTTGGAGCAAGTGACACAGAATGTGCACTGACTTGCAAGTCTTTGTTTTTGTATTGAAGTGCATTTTTTTGTATGTTTTATGACATTACCAAGAGTCCTTCAAATATGGAAGAATATTAAAATAGTTCTCTGATTGCAGTAAACTATATACTTACTTACTTACTCCATGGAGCAGAATCCTTGAGAAACTAACCAGTTTTCAGCTAGTCAAGAAATTCCCCGCATTTTATGGAACCCAAAGGTTCATTATTACATTCACAAGTGCCTGCCACCTGTCCCTATCTTGATCCAGCTCAATCCAGTCCATACCCCCACATCCTACTTCCTGAAGTTCCAGTAAACTATATAATGACGACTAATTAAGTTGAGAGAAATAGCTTTGCTAGAGTATTCATTATTTCACCATCTACAGCTTACTGATGTTCGAAGTCAGGGCGCCTTATATTTTTCACATTTCATGTTTGGCATGTGGACTTCCACGTAGATTGCAAATTCTGCCCAAGTAAGGTGGAACACTGGAATGTGTCAAAGTGCTGCTGTATCTGATTATCATCCAATACATCTTGGTCAAACTCACTTCAATAAAAGGAGTCATTCTCTTCTACATCCAAAACCAGTTCTTGGCAGTTCCATCATCAGGGACTATGGTGTCCAATAGACATACACACTTGCTACTGATTTTTTCCTAGGTTTTGTACACTGTGGTGTGTGTGAGGGCTGCCTTGTAACCATCCTGCTGTTGTTACACATAGGGCATTGATCTGTGTCATTGGAGGTAATCATGGCCAGTGGCTAGTCTAACAGCAGCTATCATAACTGGTTTTGGCACAATGGGTGAAATGGTGAGGCAGTCACATGATTTGCCTGTGCAGCCGATTCACTTGTATTGGTCAGGGAGAATCTTCATCACTAAACCTGTGAGATGTTACGTCTAAGCTCATGATGAGGAATATTACATTTTTGTCATGTTGCAGGAACCTGGTATGTTTCCTACACTGTCCACACAAAGCTGCAGTTGTACTTGATTATGCAGTGTCTGGCTATAATATGGTACATTCATATAGTTGTCAAATAAAACATTACTGATTCACACACAGTTATGCACACTAAAGTACATGTAGTAAGGCAACACTAATAACCCTTTCAGGTAAAAACATGTATCCTAGATTTATAAACGTGTTTTATATTGTAACACTTTTGCTGGTTAACCTGAGGATTCATTACATGAAGAGCAGGAATGTACTACACATGCTGCTGCTCATAACAGTTATTCTCTTCATTCCAGTATTCACATGAACAAACCTGTTCCTATCAACAGCAGGTCACAACACATACAGTACAGTCTTGATGTTTGTGATTCATTCATACTCACAGAACTGTCACAAATATTGGAATCATGAATATCGGATCCATTTTCATTGTGAAACCCCTGTTTGGTTCCAAAAACATTAATAAAAATACACAATTAACCTGAAAAAAGCATGAATATTTATTTGTAATAAAATACAGACACTTTTTGGAAGTGTACAGTACACTGAACAGTTGCAAGTGAGGCTTATTCCATAGAGATGGTTGATGATGTTGGGTTATCCTTGTCAGATATGAAAGCAATCAGTTGAAGATGGAGGAATTTGGGTCAGTTGCAGCACAGTAACAGGAAACAATACATGTGCAGTGTAGTTAGAGGGCACAGAAGTACTGTGAATGACAGACCGTGACTGAGCTGAGAATGGTCTGTGCAGTGGCACGACAGTGGTGACACCAACACACAGGCCACTTGGTCACATCCTGATTTGTCAGAACCAGGCATGGAAGGTCAAAAGCCCAAACACTGAGGTTTGTGAATTTTGAGGCTGTTCTGTATTTAGTTAAAACCTGTGGCAACATTTCAGTAACCTTCTGCCCACGTTCATGGACGCGCAGTGATCACCTGCACCTCAGACCTTTCTCCCTGCTAGTCACACAAATAATGCCCTCCCCACTCTTCCAACTTTGTATTGCCACATTATATGAGGGCCCTGGGAAGTGTTGCCATTATTTCACATCAGCATTCCTCATTTGATCACTGCACTTGCAAGAAGTACAGCAAATAAAAGTACATACATGACATTGGTCATCTGTAGATGGTGCAGGAAACATGATATAAATTAAGAGTTGTATTTTACCAAAATATGAAAATTACATTTACTGCCAGAATGTACAGCTAATTGAAAAACATACGTGTCCTTGTGGCATGAATGGAGTTACCTGTGGGAAAACATGCATGGTATGGACCTCTGGTACTGGGTACAGCTGCTGTAGTGTAAAGTCATTTAGTCCCAACACTCTTAGTGAAGGTAAGATTGTAAGTAATCAAAACTCAATTCTTGTCAGGCTACTGAAATCCTGTTCCAAACACACAGGAACAAGGAAGTTTTTTCAATGTAGCTGACAGTGACTATCCATGGAGATTGTAGAAAGAACTGACCTGTTCAGAATAAGAGCGAAAGTGAGGAAGTTCTTAATCTACTTGCTGTGAGTTTCTTCTTTCAGTTTGATAATGTACAAATTCTTTTCAACTGTTGTCCGCGATACATTGGCCATGCTGTATGTATCACAGTTATTTTCTCATGCACCTTCTACTTCTGTAAAAATGCTATGACCTTCTCAGCAAGTTTCTTGTATGTAGAAGCCTGCAATAAAAAGTCATAATACACAACAATTTACATAGCAACCTTTGCTACATTTACAAGATAGAATGTGACAGTCATGAATGTTGCTGGATGGGCTGAATGCACAAAGAAGTTTCAAAGTATGGTAACAAACACTCTGATGCTAAGAATATTATTCTGTCTTCAGTGTATACAGGGTGCAGGTGTAGCGCACAGTACACATCAGACTCTGACTTTGTCACCATTGCAATTCAAACCTTTGTCCCATCATGGCAGAAGGACTTGTAGCTGGCAAAAAAGAAACTGGTGTTAAGTTTCTGTAGCCAGAAGGTGACAGCTTGCTTCACATCTGTGTCTGCTGCAAATTGCTTGTCAGGCAGGTGCTTCTTAAAGGGTCCAAAGAGATGGAAATCGTGGAGTGTGAGGTTGGAACTGTAGGGAGGGATGCTCTTGTGACTGGTTACAGCACCACAGCAGGGAGGGTGGGACTGTAGAGAGGGATGGACTTGTGACTCGTTACAGCACCAGTGGCCCTGGGCATGAAGCTGAACCTTCCACTCCATGTGTCCTCATGGCAGGCACAGGGACAACTTCTGCCTGACTAATATTAATTTTCTTTACCTGAGAGCTGTTTGGTAGTGCTATGACTATTGGCTTTCCATTATCTGTTGTTTCTGTTATTGCAGTATCCAATGGTATGTCTTGTAACAACTCAATACCTGCAATACATCAAACAGAATAGCTACTGCAGACACTTCAGTAAGGACAACCAGAGTCTGTAGGATGAGATCTGAACCCAGGACTTCTAATATACAAGCCGGGCATGCTGGCACTTGACCAGAATATCTGGTTAATTCTGAATTAGAATAGGCAATGGAACATAATCCATGACAGCTGAAGAAATTTTGTGATAACATTTGTATGTCATAATCAGTCAAATTGTGTCATAACATTTATATGCCCTCATATTGCTCCAATTGTACATACACATAACTCACATTATGTCCAGTATGCCCTGATCACTCATAATGGTGCATAATGTTCGAACCAAAAGTCATCATTACCTAGTTCAGAAGCAAGGACTTCAGTACCATGGCCATGAAGAGAGACAGAATGCTGACATTTTGGACACACAATTGTGTTCATGTTCTGGACAACTCCTATAATTGGGACCTTCAGTCTCTGGAACATGATGGCACCTCTCCTAGCTACTTCCAGTGCTGCAGCCTGGGGTGTTGTTACCAGCACAACACCTGATAACAACAAATAGTGACAGTGATAGCATTGTTATTTACACCTCATTTATTTATTGCAGCCACTCTTTATAAATGTGCCTTCTGTCCCTCCTTTGTGACAAACAGCCCTCCTTAGAGCCATAAGAATTCATATAGAAAATTTCATGAAAATCTGGGAAGCAGTGTAGTCACTGACATTAGGTCACAGATGGACAGACAGACAGACATGGTATCCGCATAAAACATTCTTTTTTTTTACTTCATAAAGAATGCCTAAAAACTTAGCTAATGAAAAGTTTTGTGTAAGCAATAAAACTCTAGCAACTTAATTAACAGGTAATTTAGTGTAACATTCAAAAACCAAAATATAAGGAAGGACTCTCAGGATGGCTAGTGCTGGGTAAGGTGGTATACTTCAGTTGGAAATGGTATTAATAACGTGTTCTGTTGGCATACTTACGTTACAGATGGCACTAATAATGTGTTATACTGGCACACTTCAGTTACAGATGGCACTAATAATGTGTTCTGCTGGCATACTTCAGTTACAGATAGCACTAATAATGTGTTCTACTGGCACACTTCAGTTACAGATGGCACTACTAATGTGTTCTGCTGGCATACTTCAGTTACAGATGGCACTAATAACGTGTTCTGCTGGCATACTCCAGTTACAGATGGCACTAATTATGTGTTCTGCTGGCATTCTTCAGTTACAGATGACACTAATAATGTGTTCTGATGGCATACTTCAGTTACAGATGGCACTAATAATGTGTTCTGCTGGCATACTTCAGTTACAGATGGCTAATAATATGCTCTGCTGGCATGCTTCAGTTACAGATGGCACTAATTATGTGTTCTGCTGGCATTCTTCAGTTACAGATTCCACTAGTAATGTGTTCTGTTGGCATGCTTCGCTTAAAGATAGAATTACGAAGGGGTGCTGATAAGTCCTTAGCCCGGCCTACTTCCCGATGTCATAGGACAGAATCGATAGTGTTGTTCGAAAGAGAGGTCTGTTCATGTGCCAAATTGCAAGTCTTTTCTTGTTACAGAGGCTGAAAGGAAGCATGTCATGTGACGCATGTGATTTCAACAACATGGAGACGCAAGATGTCATCAAGTTTTTTTTTTCCTGCAAGGCAAGGCGCCGAAGGAAATTCACGCCATTCTGACAGAAACATTAGGGGAACATGCACCATCATATGCCACCATCAAAAACTGGGTGGCCCAGTTTAAACGTGGTGATATTTCCACCTGTGATGTGCCTCATCCTGGATGACACAAAACAATGACCACCCCGGAGATTATTGATCAAATTCACGAGCTAATCTTGGAAGACCGCCGGAATTTGGCTAAATCAATAGCTGAGCAACTGGGCATCTCACGTGAGCTGGGTGTGTCCATCATTCATGAAGATTTGTACATGCAGAAGCTCTATGCGAAGTGGGTCCCAAATTGCCTGAACATGGATCAAAAATGTCAACAGTGTCAGTCGTCTGAGCAACTTTTGGAATTTTTTCGGCGCGATCCAAATGATTTCCCGTCACGATTGGTGACCATGGATGAAACCTGGTTATATCACTATGACCCAGAAACAAAGCAACAATCAATGGAGTGGCGACATAGTGGCTCACCCTGCCCTCAAAAATTCTGACTGCAAAAATCCACTGGAAAAGTTCTTGACTCCATTTTTTGGGATCAAGACGGCATCCTCCTCATTGATTATCTCTGAAAGGGCCAAACTATCAACACAGAGTATTACTTATCTCTGCTGGTGCAATTGAAGGACATTTTGAAGGAAAAATGCAGCGGGAAGGTCACCAAGGGGGTCTTGTTCTTGCACGGCAATGCCCTGGCTCACCCTCCATATTCTCGCATTGGACTACCACCTGTTCTCTGGGCTGAAAAAACAACTGAAAGGTCGTAATTTTTCATCTAATGCTGGGGTCATTGCTGCCGTGGAGACCTGGTTGGATGGACAACCTTCTGAAATTTTTTTTGAGTGGCTTGCAAAAGTTAGAACAACGGGCTAAGATGTGTATTGAGCTTCGTGGGGAGTATGTTGAATAAAGCCTGGGTTTGGTTGCTGTAGCTTGTTTCCTTCCTGGTCAGGCTAAGGACTTATCAGCACCCCTCTCCCTCCCCATAATAATGTGTTTTGCCTGCATATTTCACTTACAGATCGTACTAATAATGTGTTTTGTACCTGCCAATGGCAAATTCTGTACAAGAGAGAGGTGAGTGTCCCCTGTTCCAGGAGGTGTGTCCACCACAAGGTAGTCAACTGCATCCCATGCCACTTGACGCAGCAGCTTTTCAATTGCACTCATCACCATGAGTCCTCTCCATATAACTGGTGACTTCTCATCCACAAGGAAGCCCATTGACATGCTGAAATCACAAACATCTGACATCTGGGTTTCTTGCAGCCATGGATGACAAGATTATGGTCACCTGGGAAGTGACACTTTGGAGTCTAGTGGTTCAGAGGAACATGTTCTGACACGCAGATGGAAGTACCAAATTTCTCTGAAACGTTGGTACCTCTTTAGTAGACTACAGTGCATCATGTCCCAGAAGATCACAATCATGATATAACATTTGTCTGACTGATTAACATATACACCATCTAAAGTGAGTTTTCTTTGTCACAATTATAGGCATTTCATGATATCCTAGATGTTTAAAAATACTACAAACAAGCAAGACAAAAGTAAAAACAGAGGGAAAAAAGAATAATGAATGCTCATTGCAGCAGTCTCTTCTAAAATGGCAGTTGTTCCACAACCTCCCACAAGACAACAAAACATAATGGGACAGAACTAAGAACAACTGTATTGCAAAGCATCATAGATATGTGGAAGAAGTCTCTACTAGAAGGTGACATGGCAGATCATCCTGCTGCATTTCTCTGGTTGGCCAAGAGGAGACAGCAGTACTGCTTGAGGGCAAACTTGACACCATAAATCTCCAACAGTACTCCTGCACTGTTCAAGGCATTAAGGTCTGGCTGGCAGTAGGTAGGAGAGGTCAGTTCATGAGACAAGATAAGAACCAAGTGCCATTGCAGCAGTAAATATCCTACTGGATTATTATTTGTCAGGGCAACTATGATATTAGAGTAAATACATATTCTAACTTGTCCTTAACCTGAGCCAGTTGAATCCAATCCTACTTCTTTAAGATCAATTTTGATAGTATTCTGCCATCTATACTTAGGCTTTCCAATCACTCTCTTTTCTTCCAGGTTCCCACCCCCCAAGATCCTATGTGGATATTTCTTCACTCCCATGCGTTCTACATGCTCCTCCCATCACACTTTGCTTGTCTGATCACCCAAACAATATAGTGTGCAGTAAAAATCATGCATCTCCTTATTATGCTTGTGTAGACCACTTAACAACAAGAATGTAAGCATGGTGATGTTTGTGATGTAGTTAAATGTAATAAAAATTTAATTTTTAATCTTTGGGTTTCCAATTTTGTCTATGATTTTAGTGATTTTTCAAGGTGCACGAAACTTTGATTATAGTGAGATGACAAAGTATACATTTTATTCACTTTCTGCAGTTCTGGCAGAGCACTGCTACAATCCCCTGATATGCTGTGAACTGCTCACCCAGTGACACAGTGCCACATCCCAAAAGACCTGAATCATCAGCAGCACCACTGTGACACCCTTAAATCTTGCAATGTGATAAAATTTGGCATGAGTATGGGAGGTGTTTAGGACATTGTGTGCATCTACTGTCCAGTGTTTTTCAAAACTTAATTTTTAATTATAAGAATTAATGACAACTGACAGTTTTGCATTCTAGTGCTTAACCCTACAATTTGATGGACCATAATCTGACTTAGGCTTGCTTAATATAAAAAGCAACTTACCACTGCAATCCATAATTGACTAAAGGGATCATCATGTTATCTGAAAATGAATTAAAACTTCTCAATTGCATTTTCTAAAATGTGCTTACATAATAATAAAATGTTTGAAGAATGTGCACTTGGTTATATGTGTATGTGCTTCACTTCATTTTCTGCCTCTATCTTTATTGTAGTCAATTGCTAAGATGGTATAGCATCAGTGATAAATTAGTGAATGAGTACAAAGCATTGTTGGAATGATACTAATTCAGAGAAAACCCTACCCCAGTTCAACTAGTCCACTATAAATCCAACACGGACTGGTCTGGGATTGAAACCCAGCCTCCACAGTGGCAGACCAGTGACTAACCACCTGAGGCATGGCATGGCCCACAAGCTATTATTCTGTCCAGAAGATGTATGCAGTATTTTCCCAGAATACTGTATTCTTCACTTCCTTTCCATGTTGGAATCCTTCAGGTATTATCTTGCTGTTCCCTCCTGCTTCAGCACACATGAAAGTATCTGTGTCTCAGGAACAGCAGCAGTGAAGCAACATACCTTTTGTTACTAGTGGAGTTTCATGCAGGTTCATCATAAGCGGAACAGAAGGACCATACACATCTGTGTCAAGCAGTCCCACACCTTTGGTTGGTTCAATAGTCTTCAATGCTGCTGACAGGTTAACTAATAAGAGAAAAAGCAATGCTATCATAGTAAACAGGGTCCTTATTTTATCTGACAACTATGATTTGTCACTTCCCACTGCCAGTATGGGCATTTAGCTTCAGTGGGCTATACTAGCCTTGATAAGCAACCTAACAGGAAGTAATAAATCCCAACATTTGCACACAGATTACCCATATGCTTCTCTACACTAACGCTTACATTAAAATCCACCATTCAAGGGCTCAGAAATATGAGGATTCAAGAGGGAGAAATTTTAATATTGCTACTTTTACAGAAAACTCACCTGCAGTTGTGGATTTTCCAACACCACCCTTCCCTGAAGCCACAAGTATTATATGTTTGACTCCTCTAATTGGTTTCTGCTTTGGCAATCCACGTGCCATGAGCTGTGCCTGTCTGTCTTCCAATTTTGAACTGTCATTCTTTTGGTGATTACAACAAATGTTCACCTGAGAGTGAAAACAATATTTGACATTTATTTCATTACAGTAAAATTATGTGGACTGACACTAGAAATTAAGCACTCAGCTCTACAGAATATGAAGTCTTACAGTACTAGTATTTGCCATATGTTTAGTGCTTGGTGTGACTGGGTGAAACAGAGAGTAACTTCACCCCACATTGCAAGGGTACAAATGTCAGACTTCATCTGCCATAGCTACAATAGACTATTCTCTATGAGGAAGAGTTGAGGCTGGAGAAGCAGTTGAGCATTGGCATGTAATACAGCACATCACAACCAGATGGCAGCATTGCTATAGATGAAACTAACAGTTAGATCTAAGAGTAAAGGAATGAGTGATGAAAGGAACAATGCAGCAGTTCGTCAGTATTATGGCGGCTTCTCATATGGCTAGTATAATTAAAAAACTGCTGGAATGCTTAAACTTAACGTTTACCATGCCGAAGTGAATGAAGTATATAAATAAAGGAAAGGATTACAAAAGTCAAACACAACAGTGTTTTATAGTGTTCTTAAATATACTATAACAATATGGGCATATTGTCACTATAAAATACTGTTGTGTTTGACTGTTGTAAAGCTTTCCTTTATTTATGTTGGAACGCTGATTACAGGGATCATATTGGGATAAATTTTTTGGTACAATAATGTACCAGGAATACATATAATGATATAGTTGCTTTCCTTGTTGATATCACAGTGTGCAACAGCTAGAACTTCAAATTAGGAATGACAACCAAAATTATATCCACAAACTCTACCATAATACTTGTACACTGCTTGTAACAGCCCTGGCTATTGCAAATAGTGGCAAGGGAATGTAGCAAATTTCATAATATTTTAAATGTAATGTATTAGATCTGTGGTAGGGAACTGATCAGTTACATTTCTATATGTACACTAGAAAATACATGTGATCTGTACTACAACATACACAGGGGTTTTTGGATGTTGACTGAGCAGGATTGAGCACTGCAGAGAGAGTGGTGTCATTGGTCACTATGCAGCAACAAAGTTGTCCACTCTCTGTGAGCAGTCCCACAATTTTTATATATATATATATATAAAAAGAAAGAAAAGAAAAGAAAGGGAATAATATATGTTGTTACTGTTCACACTGTGAGAGAATTTTTAGATTGTAGAATGGGTTCTACTGTAAGCTGGACACCTTGCATATGCATTTAGTATTAACAAGAGCACAATTATAAATGTGAGTAAATACTTTTGTGTTACTTCTGCAAAATTTATGTTAACGGAACATAATAATTTACCTACATCCCACATTCATTAATTCTGTATTCACATTCAATTAATCCCCAAAAGGTCACATATGAGACCATGGGGTATAGAATTGGTCAACAATTACAAACATACAAATAACTGTTGTAACAGACATTAGAAAAGTATAAAATATGTCCAACAAGAAGCAGAACAGTAAAAGAAATACAAATAATATAATAATACCGACACACTACAATTTATGTATGTATTATTAAATTATAAAAACTGAAAAAAGCTGAAAGACACCTATCATGAATATAAGTTGAACATAATTAGACATTATATACAACTAAACAAAGAATTAATGCATACAACTGTAAGTCATATTATAAAATGTTAGTAACAAATTTAATAAGAACAGACATGTTATGCATTGAAATGTAATGAAAGGTTACAAAAAATTATAAAAGGCAATATATTATGTAGCCAACCAAGATCTTAGATACTATTGTAATTAAAATATTCATCCAATGAATAAAAATAATTTGAATAACGAAAATTCCTTAGAACCAGTTTAAACTGTTTAATATTATGAGACAAATTTTTTATATGAAGATTATTTGAAAATCTTAATGCCCATATAATAGATACCTCTTTGATAAAGTGACAATTTAGATGTAGTCTGATGGAGTTTAGAACTTTGTCTAGTAACCTTACCATGAATATCTGAATTAACCAAATCTTGCAAAGGAAAATAAGAAGTCAGTTATGTGAACAATCCTAATGAACATACTTTATATGTTAATATCACATATATTCCGACAAACTCTAAAATTTTTTCGCAGAATAAATTATTTATATATATATATATTATTATTACTGATAAATTTGTACAGAGACTTACACTGAATATGTTACGTTTACTTGAGGAGAGTAGCAACCTTCGAACTGCAACGATGTTACGCATATCTATAGTTCAGAGTGCTTGTATATGTACATAGCACAATATATAACGACGATTAAATTTCTTTAAAGCTAAAATATTACAATTAAATAAATTTTCTTGGGTTTAAGCATTAAAATATTAGGCTTTTGTTCCGAAACACCACCTTTTTACTTGTGTCGTATGGCTCACCAAAGATTATCAACATACTGACGCCGTTGTCATAGTAACGAGTATGAAAAATTTTCATTTAAGAGTCAAGTGCACGATTTAATACTTGATTCATAATTTATTATTCGTAACTTAGCAGCCTAAGACAATTAAGACCACAGTAAAATTTAAAATTTAAACGTATGCGTATTGTAATGCGTTTACTAATTTTTTTACTTGTGTTTATTAAAGATATTGCACCTATATTGCGCGTTGTGGACGACTTTGCTACATATCATTCTCATCCCCACCGGAAGTATCATATGTTCACGACTCTTCAATCCATCTACGTAAAGTGGCAAGAAGATTGATGTTTTTAATATGTGACAGTAAGTTTATTTTAAGTATATTTTTATACGTGCATTGTAGTGTGTATTCTAAATGCACATACCACTGGTTTTATATATTTGGCCACTGTTTTGAATTAAAGATATGTATATATGCTTATGTCAAACTAGCCTACGCCGAGACAACGTCCATCGCAGGCGGTAAAAAGCCTACACCTAATGTCTTGTCAGTTGAATTTCGGGGGAATATGTGGTAACAGATAGTGAAAATCATTGTGTTAACCGATGTTTATAGTGCCATGAGGTGGGTGCAATTAACAATTACGTGTAAAATACTCAAACTTGCATACATACGAACCAGTACTCGGGGTTATAGTGTACAGAGCCATTAGCTCCATTAATACAGTCTAGGAAAAGGAAGGTACCAAACTAGGAGTGCTAAGAAAGTCAATTTATGTGTCGATTTTTGTCGAGTTGGATAAATGAAGTTATTTCTACTGGGTAAAATTATTGTTATTTGAATTTAGATTTAGTTTGTAACCCAATTGTTGTCAGAAGTATACTTCTCGTCGTATTCTCGAAGTGGATTGATCGACACAAGTCGAATATGTTTGAATTTAAAGTTTTGCATTGAAATGTATTATTGTTTACTTAGAAAGTGTGAAAATATATACAAGGCTTGTAAATTTGGCTGTTGAAAACAGGGTGTTGTATGCTCCATGTAACTGCAGTTATTTTTAAATTGTACAATTGACAGTTGATAATTGGACGCGAGTCTTATAAATTAGTATAATTAAGTCGGTATGTATCCAGATTTTATGTAATTTACATATGATTTGTGAAATGTACAATGCAGTGGGCACATTTTTAAAAATAATTTGTGTAGGATATGTCACAGCTATTTGTTCATAATTTAATTCTTTCATACGCTTTTTGTTCATAATTCAGTTCTTTCATATGCTTCTTTTGCCAGTGTATACCGGGCTTCTATTGTGGTATTTTAAAATTATTGTTGCCTGAATTTGCCTGTAGTAAATTTATCATCAACTGATATTAGACATTATTGTCAAACAGTGCATTTTGATTTCTGACTTGCCTGCTGTTTATTAGCATGGTTCTAATTACCTGAACTAGAGGATGGAATAAGAGCTGAATCATATTTGCAGCACCATGAAACTGTGTGTGTAATTGTGTGTGTGTGTGTTTCTGCACGTGCACACATGAGTGTGCATGCGTCCATGCACACACGCAAATCTATATACATGGTGTCCTAAAGGTACTTTACTGAGATTATACTTGTGTTACACTTCAGTACTATTTTGTTTACAACCAAACACCAGCAAGAAGTGAGAGTAAGGAGCTACAAAAGTGTTGCTGTTTTCTATACTGTGTTCAGTGTGTTTTTTCCTAAACACCAAGTTGCAAATAATATAGTAGTGTTTTCCTGGAACATGAGCGTGTATTGGTAAACTGACTTCTGGGACACTGGGATACACACATACGCATGTGTGTGCATATGTGCATACACGTGCGCATGCGCGCGCACGCGCGCACACACACACACACACACACACAGGGTGGTTGAGGACTCTTACTTTGAAGGGTTGTGGCTTTCTCAGTATCTGAATGTTTAACAACAAACAAACCAGTGTGTTTAAGTTTTGTTGTTAAGTTTACAGTAAATATTCAAAATGACCACCAATAATCTCATCACCCATCTTGGCATGTCATTGGACATGTCTCTTAATAACTGAATCCCTGGTCTTGTCTTCATAGGCCTGGTGGCTGAGAACAGCAGATGTTTGTGACAGAACTAAGTGCATAGGTGTTTTACTGCCCTTTGGTCAGAGGGCAGGAACAGATCCATTTAGTGAAATGTGTTCTGTTTTTCATACAAGGTGACAAAGTGCATGAACTTGGTAATCTCAGGGTGATAATGAGTGATGAATTTATAATCCAGGACATATATGACGATAAAACAAATGAAGAAATAAGTGAAGAACTAAATGTCTACAGTTATGGATTATAGATGAAAATGGACTCAACATTATTAAGAACTCACAATACATATATTTCCAAGTTAGCAGAAGACTGGCAGAAGAAACGTAGGTTGACCAGGGAAAGATGGAGAGACTGATATGCGTGAAGACAGAACAAAACAGAAAATGGAATATACCCTGTTACTGCTGGTGCTGTTGTTGATGATAGTGGTGTTGATGATGACAATGATCACAAAGTGTAAAACATTGCAGACCCATATGCATGAATTTAATTTGTTGTTTCTTTCATATCCTGAATGTTTTCTTCTACAGGTTTTTCTTGGTTTCCCTGTGTCTATAAGCAAATGCTGAGATGGTTCCCAAAATTTCAAGTTGCCACTACGTGCTTCTCATGTAGGCCTCCCAACTTAAATTTATTAGTAACCAATTTCATAATCTGTATAAGTGTAAAATAACCACTGCCACCAGGTGACAACCCAGTTGCAGATAATAAATATTATTATTAAATTCCATGAGATCCTTATTCACAGCTATCTATTGTTAATTCAGAATTAAGCCTCTTGGCCAAACAGAACTGCAGCTGTACAGACAGTTACAAGTAAATGTATATCTGTGGGGTTTTGGGGTCTCACAGTGGTGTAGTTGAAGTTTCATGTCTGACTGGATGTTACACTTGGTTGTTGGATGAGTGTTTCCAGCATTTCAGAGGATCATACTGCCCTCGTCTTCAGGGATGACACAGTCCAAGACTGGATTGCTCGACCCTGCAGAGTGCTGGTATAATTCCACTTCCTCTTAACCTCAGCAGTCAGCTTTGAATGCCAGCCACTTTACCCTGGGACCCATTAAACAGGTGGCTGTATCAACCCCAGAGCTGGTGTGCCAGGCACCAGACCTCAGATCATCCAGCTCATAGCTGAGTCATTGTAGTGACTAAACTATCTTAGCTGTCCCTCATAAGTGCATTTTATCATTTCCTCTGGACCACACAAATCCAATTGGTGAGATGTGCTTCCTGATCCTGACTGAACCAAATTCCCAAGCTCATGTAGAATTAAAGCATTCTTTAATTGAATTCTCCAACCACAACATGATATACTGCACAGTTGAAGCTGCTTTGAGCACCATTTGCTGCATGTTGTGCAGAAAGAGGATGGAGTGCCATCTGAAACTGTTCTGACACTCCTGCACTAGTGACCAGCTCTACTGCAGTTTGTTCCGCTGTTTGTACTGGTAGCTGTACACACTGTCATGAACATGAGATGAGAGGAAGCAGTGAAAAATGTCTGTGTGAGGTTTGAGGTCTCCACATTGTTGTTGAAGATTCTGGTCTTTTGGAATATGACAGTACGATGCTGAGTTCATATTGCTGAACAGTTGAAAGGATGTAGTGCCTGCATTTTCAAGAAGAAAAAATTCAGCTGTTTTGTGCAAAATGGCTGGCCCAAGACAACTTAGAATGGATATGTAACTTTTGATTTCTGTTTTTTGGAGAAGGCCTGAACCTAGCCTGACCTGAAACATTGTCCATGCAACCGACTTGAGGGCCGGGTCAGGCTGCAAGTGAAAACCTCCAATCATGGATGCTTGGTAACCTGTGTTGATACTTAGGTGATTTTAAAAAAGTATCTCCTTTTAGAGGGACAGAGGACAGGATCTTGAACCTCAGCATCAACCTTGAAAAATACAAAGTGCCTTAGGAAAGGTTAATCTGGCTTGCACATATGGTATGGCCTGCCTGACTGCAATGGAGAAATGATTTACAGTCATGAATTTTGCTCTGCAGGTGGCACAATTCAACAGTGTGGTACATTGACTGAAATGCCAGATAATTCAGTGGAAAACATTTTTAAGTTTATCAAGGTTATTTCACAATAGTCTGCCATTTGCTCTTACTTTCCATTATTGCCCCAGAACTCAAGCTTAAAAATTAAGCCTTGAAGTTTGTAATTTTTGTATAAGATCTGTGTAGGCTGCCACCTGGTTTGTTGTGAAGCTCTGCCATTTTATCCAACGTGGCTGTGAGGCATAGATCTGATAGATCTTGTGTACTGGTGTGTGGGTTTTCACAGCAGTTGTTGTTAAGGTGTTGGCCATCTTTTGGGTTTTTACATGTAGTAAAGGTTTATGAATCAGATTCAGTCACGCTAAAGATGGCAGCAGTATAATCCCTTGAAACATGGGAACAGATCTTTACTACACAGTTTTAAAAGCCCCTGTAAAAGACCATCACATGAACTTTGGTGTTGATGACAATATAGTATTTTGTCTGCATGTGAGTGTATTTTGTCTTTGTTGCCAGTATGGTTCACAGTAGTTTATCAGCCTCCTCATCAGTTCAGGTTTTGTCATTGCATGTTGAAACCAGATTTCAAAGCAACCTGAGACGGTGTTTCATGAGAGGCAAAGCAGTTTTGTGTATTCATGATTTTTATGATAATATAGCCCACCCTGTTGCTTTGAGTGGTGTGACGAGGACTCATTAATGAATTGGAAAGGAAATTATCATGGGATGATATGAGGTATGGTGGATTCTGAATGTTTGTGATTATTGGGCCTGGTAAAACCATCACAGACATTGGAATCTGATGTCAGCGTAAAATGCTATTTGGTTCCAAGAACTTATGAAATACCAGTAGTGAAGATGCTCATGAATGTTTATTTGTAATAAAATACAGACACTTTTTGGAAGTGTACAGTATGCTGAACAGTTGCAAGTGAGGCTTATTCCATAGAGATGGTTGATGATGTTGGGTCATCCTTGTCAGATATGAAAGCAGTCAGTTGAAGATGGAGGAATTTGGGTCAGTTGCAGCACAGTAACAGGAAACAATACATGTGCAGTGTAGTTAGAGGGCACAGAAGTACTGTGAATGACAGACCGTGACTGAGCTGAGAGTGGTCTGTGCAGTGGCACAACAGTGGTGATACCAACACACAGGCCACTTGGTCACATCCCGATTTGTCAGAACCAGGCATGGAAGGTCAAAAAATGGTATTAAAATGAGTGATTGTGGAAGATTGGCATCCCAGACATTGAGATTCTGTTGTATTGTACCAACATTTGCCTGCAGAGACTGAAGAGGTCATGGCAAACTGCAGTCAGGGTAGGGACAGGAGACTGTTGCAGCTGTGATGGGAATGATGTGGTGGAGGTGGTGGTGAGCATCAGCAGTGTTGAGTAGAGTTACAAAATTGGAGGTTCTCATAGCAGTGTTGTCGAGATTCAGGTCTTCTGGTACATTTTGATACATCATTAGATAATTAGTTCCTGACATTTTAGAGGATCATAGTGCCTTTTGAATGCTGGCAACTGATTTCCCAGCAATACAGCATCACATCCCTGCAGACTTTTTTCTGTGTGATTAGTCTGTTCAGCTGCATGATTGTTGCAGTGTTGTATGTGCTGGGTTGTAGCATGTTGTGTGGTGCCAGATACCTGAAAGTGTGTTCTTTGTGTCTTTCCAGATTTAAAATTGTTGCGTGTGGGAGCAACAGATAATGGGATTGAAGGCTGCCATCCAGGCATTGAAGTAAGTATGTTTTTATTACACATGGTGTGGAAGCAGCATTTTTTAAATTTTGAATAGAAAGAAAAGTGTTTGTTTAGCGCATGCACACACACACACACGCACACACACACACACACACACATTGTCTTTCAGTAGTGTTACGTTTTAAACATGGCTTTGCTCGAGTCATGCAACGAAAGCCAACTGTGTGCACAATGTTGTCTCTGTTGCAACATTATGCGGTAGTACTGTACCGCCCTTTATGTGGCCACCGCCACTGTGCAGAACATGGTGCTGCACACAACTAGAGAGGCTCTGATTCATACCTAGGTGGGTTGGTTCTGCCTTTTATATGAAGCATTATTGCTTAATGTCTGATGTCACCAAGACTTCAGTCAAGGATTCCAGTCTTTTAGAAAGTGATGCTGTGATGGTGGGTGAGTTGTTCCTGACAGTTTGAAGGTTTATGGTGCCTTTGTCTTAAGGGCCAAGAAGTCCAAAAAGAATAGACGATGTGGGAGGAAGTGTGGTTGGTGTAATTGTAGTGGTTATGAATGTTGGTTAGTCTGAGAGGGAGGGGAGGTGTGGGAGTGGCCGTGTGTGCTGGTGTGGTCTTGTTAGACATTGTGTGGTGAGGGAGCTGGTAACTACATTAAATGGTCAGATATCAGGGGCTCTGAAAAGGGTTGGTTCTGGTACAGTTGATGAAGATTTCACCTAGTTTGGCACCATGAAGTGTCTGCATTTTCACCATGAACTTCAGGATGTAGTACAGATGGAGTGAAGAGAAAGTGAAGCATTACAGCGAGTTTTGAAACATTGGGAGCCATTAGCCCAACAACACAGTGTCATTCCAGAACAGCTGAGACCAGCAGCACTACTGTGTGAACCTCAGATCTCACAAGACCGTAGTCTTTTGTGAAGCAAAACTTCATAAGAATTCCAGTGTACCATTGAGTGAGTGCCTTGTAGCTCATTAATTTGTATGGTAGGAAGTGTGAGATTGGTTCTGTTGCTGCTTCATGATCTCATTTTTAATGTCCAGTAATGAGACTGTACCTTGTACAATGCTGTATGTTATTGCACTATCCATGCACCCTGTTACGTATACCACTACATCAGGAATCCTTCTGTTTTCTTCCACTCGTGTTTCTTCAGCTTTGCCTGTAGCCCACTCATATTTAAGCAGAACTTTTTATGTTTACTCCTTTGACACCAGTGAACATGAAATTGTAGCAGAGAAACCAATGGTAATCAGCTGCTTTCCATAAAAGAATGTAAAATTGCCCCTGGGCATATCATGAAGGCATACAGGTGTAGGAGAGCAGTAATGTTCATGTCCTGTCCATTTTACCCTGGGGGAAAGGGCCTCCACTACATACTGAATAGAAGGCTGGGTGTGTCACAGAGCTAGTCTGGAGGTTTAGAGAACTGGAAAGTTTTATGCTTGGTAAGCAAATTTGATGTGTATTGGACCCTTAAAGAAACTCACCATACACTCACCCACACCAGTACACTCACCATACGCCAGTACACTCACCACACGCCAGTACACTCACCACACGCCAGTACAATCACCACACATCAGTACACTCACCCACACCAGTACAATCACCACACATCAGTACACTCACCATATGCCAGTACACTCACCACACACCAGTACACTCACCACATGCCAGTACTCACCATATGCCAGTACACTCACCCACACCACTGCTACTGCAACATGAAAATTGTAACCATTAAAACAATATAAACACGTTATTAGCTACGACCACCTGACAAAAAACTGCAAAACTTCGCACCTAACACACACCACAAAGTCCATAATTTACATTAACGCCACCTCATGCATCTCTACAGAACTGGGTGGCCCATGTGGTAATCAGCACTATAGTCATGAGCTCCTGATGATGGGCATAGCAGTGCCCGAAATATGTTGAGCCTATCATGAGTGTAATAAAACAATAAGTGGCGTCTAGTTGGTTCTTATTCTTCAGCTTGGTCAGCAGTTTATCCCTGGTTTGTCGAGCCTAGCTAGTCGCTGTACAGTTGGTGCTGTTTTGGCTCCCTGGTTTCTTTACACTGTAAATAAAAGTTGACAGATGCTGGTAAGAAGCCATAGGCATGGAGTTGATTATTTGGCCAAGAGACAGTAGGAAACTGTAGGAAATGGCATCTGAGACATGGGGCAGGAGTGTGACCTAGTTGACCACAGTCAGTGTCTTTATGATCGTAGGTCAGACTGAATGACAAGGCAACACTCACCATTCAATCATTGTGTCATGTCTCAGTTGGTGCTGTATGACCATTGCAGTTGATGCAGCTAAGAAACAGTTCAAACTGTTGCCTTTCTGATGTTGCAGGAAAGCAGAGAAGTTAAAAGAAAAAGTCCAGAATTCAAGAGACTTACTTAATGACAATGAAGCCTGGGTATGCCAGCAGCAGTTGCAGGTGGGTGCAGTTGTATGTGCATGTTGACTGGCAGTTATTGGAGAATGACAGACAGACAGACACTTACAGTTCAAAATTCAGAACAGATTAAATATGGGAATTATTGCTGCTGTTCACTTCATAAATTTCTCTCTTCCTATCTTCCATTGAGAAACATGAAGGTAACAACATTTAAAATTACATTATTATTGTGCCCTTCCTACTCCATTATTGGGCCTGCATTTGTCAGCTGAAGTTCTGCAGGACCCAGGTAACAACAAAGCATGGAAGCATGTAGGAGGCAGGAAAATGTACATGCACAAACACAAACAAATGTTTGCAAGGTTTGTTACTGTCCCACACATGAAGGTGAATGTAAGAGTAGGTTAATAAATGACAATAGCCACTTTGCTGAAACTGTTCAGATGTCACTAGTAATTTCACTGTTCAAGTTATGTGAGTAAAATAAAATAAACATGCACTGTGCCACACATGGCATCACTACATATACAGTATGTGCTGCAACAATACATGATGTTGCACATTTCTCTTGTTTTGCATGGGTGTGAAATACAGTGGTAACAGAACGTAGACTCAGGGGATTTGAAACAGGGTGCCAAGGAGAGTACTGGACCTGTTTGGGAGGAAGTACAATACCTTGGAGAAGCTTGCATAATGAGGAGTCTCATAATTTGTAGTGCCCACGAGGTGTATAAGGGTGATGAGTTGGATGGGATGTATAGCACACGTGGGAGGGAATAGAGGTGCATATAAAGCTTTGTTCAGGGGAAAAAACTTGAAGAATAGAGGTCATTTGGAAGAGCTAAGCATAGATGCCAGGTTAATGTTAAAATATATTGAAGTGATAGGGTGGGGGAGCTGAGAATAGGTACCATTGGTAGTGTGCACTGATGTGTCACAGGCAGCAGGTTGGCTTGATACATCAGCACACTTGTGCCACACTGCATTACATTGCCTTGAGGGCCTTAAATCTGATGTCGTGGTAAAGTGTCTTGTGCTGCTGTGCAACTGTGACTTCCCAAGAACGGCTGTGCTTCTTTGATGTGGTTTGTACAGTAGAGTCTGTGTTTGTGTTTGCTCTCGACCAGTACACCCTTCAGAAATATCGGAATCTCATTTTCAATATAAAACACTTATTTTGTTTCAAGAACTTCTGAAATACCAGTAATAAAAATAGAAAATAATTTCAGAAAGTGTGAACAACTTTTTATTTTTGATTTGGGAAGAAAAATTGTTTGTTGTGTCTTCTTTGTTCACTCTGTCAATTGAAGTTGACAGCAAACTCCAGGTTTCCCACTTGATCAGTAGACTGGCACTGCTGTGGGTGCTGTCAGACTAAATACATGGCTTTAACAGTGAAATAACAGTGAAGTGCAGCACTGTAGTGCAAAACAGCCGAGAGTTGGGGAAACTGACTTTCCAGCCATGTGGCTGCACCCTGATGTGTCACAACCATACACAAAAGATACATGAATTGGTAGCAATGAAAGGTCAAAATCCCAAGCATCTACTTCATAAACTGTGAGACTGAACTGTAGTTTTTGCAATGGCAGAACTTTACCTTTGTTTGTAATGTATCCTTCTTTGCTGCAGAGACTGTATCAGCAGGTCCTAATTCTCGACTTAGAATATGCTCTGGACAGGAAAGTGGAACAAGAACTGTGGAATCATGGATTTAAAAATTATATTGCAACTCTGCAGAATTTAGCAAAGGATAAAAAGGTTTGTTCAGATGTAAAATAAAGGTGTTATGTTGTATAATGTTCGTATGTTCTCCTTATTCAGCTTGATTATTTGTGTGCTACAGGTTGAGAGAGAGGGCACTGTGTGTGTGTGTGTGTGTGTGTGTGTGTGTTTGTATTTTGTGTTGTAGTGTGTTGTGTTGAATTGGTAGAAAGGAAGTTTGTATCATGTGGCCTTTTGTATCTGTAAGTGAATTTTACTGGCACGGTGGAAAATTTTGTACACTGACCTCATTGCACCTTCACGTATAGTAGGCCATTGAATTCTGTGCTTAATAATGTAATGGTGCTTTTAAGTGCTAAAGTCTATGACATATATCTCTGTACCACAGAGCAGTATTGTTCCATGTACTGCATGTTGATTGGAATGTGACAAAATATGATATCATTGAATAAAAATTTGCAAGATTAGAACTTCTGACAGCTGTGTTCGTGCATATTCAAGTCTTACAGGATGTGACACTGTATCGCTGGGCAAGTACTCCCTAGGGAACTACTCACCCATATTGCTTCCAGAGGGCTTGAACCTCCAGCCAGCAATTGATCTCCTCCATGATTTGTAGAATGTAGTTGATGACATTATCTGAGTTCAACAATTTGTGATGAAGTACTGGGTCCCTGTATTATATATTGTATTCTTAATACATTATTGTTCAGTGTGTGCTTCATAGTAGATCATCATCGGTGAATAGTATGCATATAAGTCTAGTGATAATATATGTAGGGTTGTTTACCATGAGTTCCATACATCCATCTTGAATTTCGTGTTAATGTTGTACACCATTTATTTGTAATTATTCATAAACCTTTGGTGCTTCCATTTGTTGTTTTGTATGAAATGCTTTGTAATGGCCCATGTGGACAGAACTGTATTGAAGACAGCTGGGTGGTCACACCCTCAGTGTATGTAGTTGGTTTTAATTTAATTACTAAGAAATTACATTTTTTTTTCTTCCAATTAAAATGCATTATTGGGAATACCAACTTGAATTGCATCTGAACCTCTGCTGCACTATTTGCACGATATTTTTAACAGCCATGGCCGTGGCACATGTTGGCCGCACTTTGCCTGGAGTGTGGAGTAAACTTACTATCTTTGTGTGTTTTGCATTAGGTCTGCAGCAGCAAACAGAAAGCAAAAGTTACGTTTTTGTATGTCCTAGAAGACCATAAGATGTTTCATGAGTTTATGCTATTGTTTTTCAGGTTATGACATACAGTCTGGTTGGTGGGTAACATTGTTGAGGTGTGTGTGTGTGTGTGTGTGTGCTTCCTTCACTTTAAGTATGTTACATTTACTGTGAAATGTAGTCACCCATTAACCAGACTGTATCATAACCAAGAAGACCACACTGAATATTCACTGCAATGGAAATACCAAATTGCAAGTTGTGTAAGCATTGAAGGACCCAAGAAGGCCATACAGTACCTAGGCATTTAGTTGGCAGCATCTTGCTATGGAAGCCTGGGTTCAGTCCCAGTTCAGTCCATGTGGGATAAGTGGAGAACAAAGTGGCACCGAGACAGGCTGTTCTCTGAGCACTTGTCAGTATCATACCCTCTGTGCTGCCCAGTGCAGTCTGTGTGGCACCATTCAGCCTGTCAGTACCATCCCCTTTGTGCTGCCCATTCAGCCTGTCAGTACCATCCCCTCTGTGCTGCCCATTCAGCCTGTCAGTACCATCCCTTCTGTGCTGCCCATTGCAGACTGTCTGGCACCATTAGGCCTGTCAGTACCATCCCCTCTGTGCTGCCCACTGCAGTCTGTCTGGCACCATTCAGCCTGTCAGAACCATCCCATCTGTGCTGCCCACTGCAGTCTGTCTGGCACCATTCAGCCTGTCAGTACCATTCCATCTGTGCTGCCCACTGCAGTCTGTCTGGCAACATTCAGCCTGTCAGAACAATCCCCTCTATACTGCCCACTGCAGTCTGTCTGGCACCAGCAGTGCTGTATAATCTTAATGTTTGGCAGTGGCCTTAAGTAACAAATGTAAAAATTAAATAAAAAAGATACAAAGGAAAAATCATAACATACTCACAGTCTGATGCAGCTAGTTCACGATGTACAAACAGGTTATATTGTGGGACTCATTTCATATGTTGGTCTTTTTATATGTCCATTTGTGTCAGTCATGAGCAGAAATTAAATTTGTAAAGGGTAGTCTAACTTTTTTTTTCATGAATTTCTGTGTCGTGGCAGACTGTACATAGTACCTACTTGTATGGCGGACTTTAATACATAGACTGTAGCACATAGTACCTGCTTGTATGGCGGACTGTAATACATAGTACCTACTTGTATGGCGGACTGTAGTACATAGTACCTGCTTGTATGGCAAACTTTAATACATAGTACCTGCTTGTATGGCGGACTGTAGTACGTAGTACCTGCTTGTATGGCAAACTTTAATACATAGTACCTGCTTGTATGGTGGACTGTAGTACGTAGTACCTGCTTGTATGGCAAACTTTAATACATAGTACCTGCTTGTATGGTGGACTGTAGTACGTAGTATCTGCTTGTATGGCGGACTTTAATACATAGTACCTGCTTGTATGGTGGACTGTAGTACGTAGTATCTGCTTGTATGGCGGACTTTAATACATAGTACCTGTTTGTATGGCAGACTGTAATACATAGTACCTGCTTGTATGGCGGACTGTAGTACATAGTACCTGCTTGTATGGCGGACTGTAATACATAGTACCTGCTTGTATGGTGGACTGTAGTACGTAGTACCTGCTTGTATGGCAGACTTTAATACATAGTACCTGCTTGTATGGCGGACTGTAGTACATAGTACCTGCTTGTATGGTGGACTGTAGTACATAGTACCTGCTTGTATGGCAGACTGTAGTACATAGTACCTGCTTGTATGGCGAACTGTAGTACATAGTACCTGCTGGTATGGCGGACTGTAGTACATAGTACCTGCTTGTATGGTGGACTGTAGTACATAGTACCTGCTTGTATGGTGGACTGTAGTACATAGTACTTGCTTGTATGGCGGACTGTAATACATAGTAGCTGCTTGTATGGTGGACTGTAGTATGTAGTACCTGCTTGTATGGCAGACTGTAGTACATAGTACCTGCTTGTATGGCAGACTGCATAGTACCTGCTTGTATGGTGGACTGTGGTACGTAGTACCTGCTTGTATGGCAGACTTTAATACATAGTACCTGCTTGTGTGGCGGATTGTAGTACATAGCACCTACTTGTATGGTGGACTGTAGTATGTAGTATGTGCTTGTATGGCGGACTTTAATACATAGACTGTAGTACATAGTACCTGCTTGTATGGCGAACTGTAGTACATAGTACCTGCTGGTATGGCGGACTGTAGTACATAGTACCTGCTTGTATGGTGGACTGTAGTACATAGTACCTGCTAGTATTGCCTGTTTGTAAATAAGCACCATTTGGCCAAAGATCTTGATTTTTATGAATAATCAGGGATCATGGGGTCTTGTTTGTAAGTAGAGTGTTAGTAAGCCACAGACTGTACTTTGCTATCATGTCACATGTAGCCCACTAGCCTGATTGGTTAGCAGATGCCATGGCAAGGGTAGCAGTGCATCTAGTTACAGGTGTTGCATTGATTGTTTCTCACTTCAGAATCCAAAACGAAATGAGTCACAAGCCATGTTATCTTGGTTCCTGGAGGCAGCCAGCGGCTTTTACTTGACACTGCTGCAGGAGATCTGCACGGCATTTGATTTGGACCTTCCATTCAGAAGGTAATGTTTTATCTTTTGCACAAGACATAGTACAGGCACTAACTGTGAAGTTTTCAGTTGACCTTGGCAGTGGTTCGTGCTGGGTCAGGGCAGCCATCCCTTGTGTTTGTGACAATCAGCCAATAAATTACAGTTAAAAATACATTTGGCTAGAGTGCAATTGTGTTTTGTGCATGTGAAATAGCACAGTTATTTTTTGTGGTTAGAGCTGTGCATAAATTTGAATTTAGCATTGTTATAAATGAGAAAAACTGTTCATACAATGATGGAGACTAATTTTTTGATAGGATCTATGTGTTTTCTGCCAACTGTAATAGCAAGTATTACACAAGCTGAGCAGGTCAACTGCATTCTCTTGAGTAAGGGGCATAGAAACTGTGTGGTCCATGTGGGGAGTGTATTGTCCAAAACACATATATCCACTTTTGACAAGATTTGGGTTTTGATCCGCAATACCGAGGGATAAAGACATATGAAACTGAATCCAGAAACTATGTACCGTGCAGTGCCATGACCCACTAACATATCTGTACAAGAGCTGTACCAGAAACTATGTACTGTACAATGCCAGGATCCGCTGACATCTGCGCACAACAGCTGTACCAGCAACTACATACTGTACAATGCCAGGACCCTCTGACATCTGTGTACAACAGCTGTATCAGAAACTACGTACTGTACGATGCCAGGACCCACTGACATCTGCGTACGACAACTGTACCAGAAAACTACATACTGTACAATGCCAGGACCCTCTGACATCTGTGTACAACAGCTGTACCAGAAACTATGTCCTGTACAGTGCCACGACCCTCTGACATCTGTGTACAACAGCTGTACCAGAAACTATGTCCCGTACAGTGCCAGGACCCTCTGACATCTGTGTACAAGAGCTGTACCAGAAACTATGTACCATATTGTGCCAGGACCCACTGGCATCTGCATACAGCATCTGTACCAGAAACTACATACCATACAATGTCAGGACCCTCTGACACTGTGTACAACAGGTGTACCAGAAACTATGTACCGTGCGGTGCCAGGACCCTCTGACATCTGTGTGCAAGAGCTGTACCAGAAACTACATACTGTACAATGTCAGGACCCTCTGACAACTGTGTATAACAGCTGTACCAGAAACTATTTACCGTGCAATGCCAGGACCCACTGATATCTGTGTACAACAGCTGTACCCAGTACTGACAGTCCATATCACGCATGCTTTCCCATTGGTAACTCACTTCTTGCCAAAGTGTACATGTCTTTGAAATTGATCTTTTCATACACCTCGTGAATAATAATGCCACTATGGTGTGATGTATATTGCATTTCAATAACACTGAGAAACATGGACTTGAGTTGCGATTCAACCAGGCATATGGCCCACTGCATGTTCAGGGCAGCTATTCAATTGCTTTCAGACAGTTCATGTACGGCATTCGTATCATTAATGAAGTGAGCACCTTCCATGTTAGTGAACATGTATTTCTTTGTTGGCAGATTTATTGACTATAAAAGGAAGTCAGCACACTTATGTTTCAGGGTTAAAAATTTGGTGAACTGTAAGGGATGAGAAATGCAATTGGCAAGACATATCCTGACTTAAGAACAATCATATATGAAGACACTTTAACACATTTACTGAGAAGTCCAGCTCTGCATATAACTAAGTGGCTTTTCCTTTTGAATCTCTAAATAAAATAACAGGAATGGACACAACATTGAACAATATAGACATGCGTGTATATCGCTGCAAACTTTCCAGTCAGTTTGATAACTTAGTTTCAGTTATATTCATTGCATTCCTTACACGGAATGTGATGACTTCTGTTCAAAAATATCAAAGACTCATGAAGTACAACAGTACAAAAGTAAAACAATATGCACAACAAAGATGTTCTTGAACATTATGCTGCTATGAAATAGCCCCATCTGTACTAACACAACAGTCCTGTGACACTTCTGTTTTTCCCCAGCATGACATATACAGTGGTGAAGAAATTTGTGTTAGTTGCTCCAGTGTTTTTTATTTTATTTTTCTGGTAAATGAAATTGACACTTTTTAAGTTAATTGTCAGCTTTGGGAACAGGAAGAAAGTCTGCTGGAGAGCTATTAGTGCAGTAGCGGTGCCTGTGAAAATACTGGAATTTAGTTTTTAGCAGGAAATTTGTGGATGGAGAGCATTGTGTTCCAGGGAGCACTGTCATGAAGAAATCAGCTGTGTTCCAGGGAGCACTGTCATGAAGAAATCAGCTGTGTTCCAGGGAGCACTGTCATGAAGAAATCAGCTGTGTTCCAGGGAGCACTGTCATGGAGAAATCAGCTGTGTTCCAGGGAGCACTGTCATGAAGAAATCAGTTGTGTTCCAGGGGGCACTGTCATGAAGAAATCAGTTGTGTTCCAGGGGGCACTGTCATGAAGAAATCAGCTGTGTTCCAAGGAGCACTGTCATGAAGAAATCAGCTGTGTTCCAGGGAGCACTGTCATGAAGATATCAGCTGTGTTCCAGGGAGCAGTCATGAAGAAATCTGCTGTGTTCCAGGGTGCACTGTCATGAAGAAATCAGCTGTGTGCCAGGGAGCACTGTCATGAAGAAATCAGCTGTGTTCCAGGGAGCACTGTCTTGAAGAAATCAGCTATGTTCCAGGGAGCACTGTCATGAAGAAATCAGTTGTGTTCGAGGGAGCACTGTCGTGAAGAAATCAGTTGTGTTCCAGGGAGCACTGTCGTGAAGATGTCAGCTGTGTTCCAGGGAGCACTGTCATGAAGTTATCAGCTGAGTTCCAGGGAGCACTGTCATGAAGAAACCAACTCTGTTCCCCCTGAAATCTCTGGCATTTCTTTAACACTGCTTCTTATAGATGCCATAAAATGGTCAGCTAGAATTACTGGTACACCGTTAGACCTGGCAGCATGTTTTACAAAATTGCAGATGCACACTTTGTTTCAAACAAAGGATTGTCTTTACTCCACAATAAGACACATCAGGACTGACTGGAAAACAGCAACAGGATCTAGATGGTGTACCAAACCACACTGGGTCATCACAAGACCGGCTCATGTTTTTAAATGGCAGTTGCACACACACGGTTCAAGAACTTCTGGTCATCCTGTCTGTATGTTGGTAAAGGTAAATTTCACTCTAGAACAGGCCATGATGGCCTGAAGGGGAAGTAGAGGTATAGCTCTACTCTTTCTTTAACCTCGCCGCTTAGATGGGGGTAGGGGGTCGATGCCATGCCCTGGCCACTTAACCCCCTGGAAAGATCCAGTACCCATTGTGTAGGAGGCTGTGTGGGCCTCAGGGCCAGTCTGGATGGGTATGGAATATCTTGTCCCCACCAGAATTTGATCCCCAAACCATCCAGCCCATAGCAAGTTGCTATACCAACTGCTATCCTGGCCCACCTTCTGTGTGTTGGTAATACAGGTAAAGATAAGAGCTGTCCCTGTCCATGTTATGCAGCCATATAGAGGGGTGTGGAGGTATAGGTGCACCAATTGTTATCTGTGGTACATAGTAGAGGTGAGGTCAAGTGAGTTGTTTCATTTACAGAAAGGAATCTGTGTATGGGAACGGCAAACTGTGGCGAAGAGTTGATCACTTGACTCAGCCGCACAAGAACTCTTGTTACTACATCTGCCAGCACTGCTTGGTCCACTTGGGAGATATTGCTCGCTACAGGAATCAGAATCGCCAGGCTGAAATGTTTTACAGGTTAGTTCATATAGGCTGTATATTAAAGAAGGACTAGGGTAGTATTAAAACCCACAGAATAAAAATACAGTAGAGTCTCTACATTTGTGTTTAAGTGGGATGTAGTATAGTCATGAACATAGGAGTCCAATGTGAAACATGCGTTTTGTTCAAGGAATTTACGAAATATTAGTAATAAAAATATGGAATGACCTCAGAATTCATCACAAGCATGAGAGTGTATTTGTAGTTCATTTGAACCCAACACCAGTCAGCATTTTGCTGTTAATAGCACTTGCAGCAAAGTGTTCATGTACAGTAGATGTCTGGAAGGGGTGGGTAGGTCCATGAGGCTTAGAGATTGCAAGGAAATCACTCGTGCATTGTATTGCATATGCAGTGGACAGACTGTAGGTATGTATGAATCATCTCTTTAATGCTGCATGCAGGAGTGCATTTGCTCCTGTTTTTAATTGTTGGACATGATTGAATTTATGTATGAAACATGTCTGCATATACAGATCTAATTATTGCTGTATGTCTCTGTTTTATTGACAGGCATGCAGTACAGTTGGCTCCAAACAGTGGGCAGCCTTACAACCAACTTGCATTGCTTGAAGCTAGTCGTGGAGATCGACTGAGCACAGTGTTCCACTATGTTCGCAGCGTTGCTGTTCGTCATTTCTTTCCAGCTGCAGCCACCAACCTCTCTCGCACATTAAACAAAAGTGCTGAAGAACAGTAAGCATTTCTTGGTTTGGTTTGGAGAAATTCAGCATGTTTGATACTGTGGCATGTCTGTACAACTGCACTTGTCTGTTTTATTGCAGGTTAAATGTGGACGGTAGGAACAAGCTGTCTGTGTCAGAGTATGTGGCTGTCTTCCTTAAGCTCCATGGATTGCTACATAACAGTTCAGATTTGCAAGAAGCAGAGAAGTATGTAAAGACACTGACAACGACCCTGACGGCCCATGTTGCCACAGAGAGTCTGACATCATGGAAACTGGTCCAGGTACTAGCGACTAGGCTATATGATGCTATGCTTTTGGGTGCGTAATTCCAAATGTTTTGAAGGATCGCAGCGTCACTCTTCTTGGACAGCTTGCCTCCGAAGGTGGAGTCGCCACGATCTTTTGAAATGTCTAGAATTGCAAGCCCAATGGCACAAGTCACATTACAGAAGGTACCTCTTTTGCAACACTGCTATGAGAAATTCAAATCTTAAAGGAATCACTGAACTTTCAGATGCTGGCTATCAACCTCTTTGCTGTACATCATGCTGGAAGCTGTGTTGATTCAGAAAAACTGATGACATTCAGTGATGATCAACTGTCAAGTGATGAACAGAGAGTTAAACATCTTGTACTGGACCTCATTGCAGGATCACTGAGTGTTTATTTGCTGCCTGTGTACACTCTGAAGGAAGGAGATGCCCTTCTGGAATACTTTGCTCTGCCTGCAAGTAAGTACATACCCTGTGGTCACAAGTACATCAGTATTGTGTATCACCGTAGTTGGTGTGGTCAATATTTGTGACAGGATTTGGTGTTGTGACAGAGTGTGAAAAGTTGTCCAAATAGGACACAGTGCACCATTATTTTGGAAGGCCTGTGGACAACACACACTTTCATCATTGAAGACTGAGGCATCAGATTCCTGCAGTGTTTGAACCATCTCCCAGCACATGCTGTTTGAAACAGGCCACTACAATTAATTGCAGTTGACTGGTTTACTTTATGCTCCATCTTGTCATATTCTTCAGGTAATTCATATTGCTCTTTTCCAGTTAAACTGACTTTGGACTGGATTAGACTTGATCCTAAAGTTCTACAAGATTCAGCATTTACAAGTCGACTTCAGATCTGGCCCAGTCTCTGTAAACTGCTTAATGGACTCCAGAAGGCTGTGGCTGATTTTACTACTGACAAATGTAAGTAACATGTCACCATCATCATCATCATCATCATATGCCAGTCACAAGTTGGCTACTGATTTTTATTTGGGTGGTGCCCAGTTTGAATCTCCAATGAGTCAGTGGTTATCCTGACTGAGGATTTTGGTGGTTTTCCTCAGTCCCCTAATGAGTGATGGGACAGTGTCTGAATTGTGCTGTGAACACTTGTCTGAAGCCATGCCATTAGTTGGCCTGACTATGATATTATCTTCTGTGACATGCTGACAGCACTATAAAATAAACTTGTCTGTCATTTAGTGTCAGTTTGAGCTCTTACACCCATCTTCATACAGTCCATTATATTTTGTGAATCATTACATTCTGACAGTGCCAGTTTTGTAATGGTGAGATCCATTGTTCTGACATTACCAGTTTTGTAATAATGAGATCCATTGTTCTGACAGTGCTGGTTTTGTAATGGTGAGATTCACTGTTCTGACAGTGCCAGTTTTCTAATTGTGAGATCCAATGTTCTGACAGTGCCAGTTTTGTAATTGTGAGATCCAATGTTCTGACAGTGCTGGTTTTGTAATGTTGAGATCCATTGTTCTGACACAGCTGATACAAAAATGTAGAATTTTAAAAATATATGTTCTGTATCAAATAATACTCCATATTGTGTATTATTATTTATATTCAAAACTTCTGAGCATTTAAATTTCTCAGATTTGAGGGTGGTGGTGTTTGTTCATTCACTAAATTGCAAATTTGATTTTTGATAAGCTGAGTTAATTTTATGTTTCCTTGATTCTCTTGGTTTTCTGTACACTTCTTTGTATTTTATGAGACACTATTACTTTTTTTGGCGGTGATTAAGAAGTGTGGGAGATGTGTTAATGTTTATCTCCTGTCTTTTGTTATTTGTGCTATCTAATTTCTGGATGTCTTTAATTTGTGTTTTCCTGATGATGATGTAGTGCTTTCATTGATATGTTGCAGACAGTTACTTGCCCCTGCCAGAGGATCGAGACCTGCAAGGCTTCATACCGTTGGAGAAATCATTCAGTGATCTTAGGTAAGTTCTGAGTGGGCTAAGAATAAATGTTGATAAACTTGTGTCAGATATCACTTCTGTTATCAACCAACAACTGCACTCACATAACTTTCATATAAAACACTTTAAAAACACTTAAAATCACTCCGACATGTTTTGATCTTGTCAGATCATCATCGGGAGCTTTGTTGAATTAAATTGTGAATATTGTAATATAACTTTAGTAAGGAACAACAAAGCTCCCTGATGATGATCTGACAAGATCAAAACATGTCGGAGTGATTTTAAGTGTTTTTAAAGTGTTTTATGTG
>Ga0123354_10000711_pt1 | contig 35668 bp, 17 predicted proteins | sample TergutLab28metaG_2_FD_97872 | JGI IMG/M metagenome (GOLD analysis project Ga0123354, IMG submission 97872) | Labiotermes labralis P4 segment gut microbial communities from Petit-Saut dam, French Guiana - Lab288 P4 | ecosystem: Host-associated > Arthropoda: Insects > Digestive system > Gut ... | reverse complement strand
TGGCCCAGGATAGGGACAGGTGGCGGACGCTTGTGAGTGCGGTAATGAACCTTCGGGTTCCGTGAAATGCGGGGAATTTCTTGACTAGCTGCAAACCAGTTAGCTTCTCAAGAAGGAATCTGCGCCATGGAGTAAATAAGTACTCCTACGTGTTTCAGTGCATCTGCGGCATCTTCATGGAGTCTTAACCTTGTGCTTGTTAAAAATCACAAAATTATTAAAATCATTAAAATTGCAACTCGATAAAAGCAGTAGATTACAATGTTCACGTGATCGTTGTGGTATGATAGAATACAACATGGAAGTTGCTATTTGGTGACTGTATATACAGTCTGGAGAATCATGTGTTGGTGTTTCTTGTATGTTGGGCTGAACATTCTACCAGTAATGAGAAGGTAATTTTACTAATTCCAATAATTTTGTAACTTTAACAAGCACTCCCTGAAGATGCTGCAGATGCATTGAAACATGTAGGCGTGCTTGCGATATATGAAATATTATTAATATATGTGTTGTGCATTTCTAGGTCTGGACAGTAAACATTTTGCATTTTTATCGCCTTTTTTTTTTAAGTTTGTAACAAACATGAAACGATTGAATCGTCCGAAGTCCGTGTCAGTTAAAAAGCCCTCCTTTTGTCACAAACATGCGGGTTTTGTCTAATTTAGTTATATATTTGGAACCGAGCTTTCTGTCATCATTTCAATGGTGCATGCAAAATTTTATTGTTTTCCCTGGAGCCCGATATCATAGTGACAGAGCTACAGGGTGGTATAAAATTTCATATGTCTATGAGAGGTGGTTAAATTTTGTGCTGTTAGTACTGATCGTCAATTCAAAACAATCATTCCAACCCCCATGGGCATCTAACTTCGTCTTATTTTTATTACTTTGTTTTTTCACACTGTGGAAAAAACAAGACAAATAAAAACGAAGTCAAATATAAGCGCATCACAAACTAGTGACATAGAAAATACAATTTATATTACTTTGATTGCTGTGCCAATGTCCGTCCTTAACTGTGCTGTTCCCCTGACACACCTCTTTTTGTAATTCTGCGCCAGGACCTTGAGCCCACGCGGTCGCCACCCCGCGAGAGGTGAGGCCACTTGATGACAAAAACGAGGGCTTGGCACTATGAATACCCCCGTCGGTCGTTTGGGCGGTCGGTCCCGAAACCATGAACTCTTGTGGGGTGGAATGAGTAAACGAGCCACACAATACACAACCAAGTAACATAGAAGTAACACGTAATATAGAAAATATATTCTGAGTACAAGAAAAGCATACATTAATTAAACACACGAAACACAATAATGGCCCAAAAGAAAAATATCGGCCTTCACAGTGGATCACACAGCATTCCTAATTTTCTGCGTAACATTACGATGCATCCATTCGTGCATCTACAGGCCTAGCCTAACACATTCAGCTTCCACACAAGCCTCACTGAATACAATGTTACGTAATACAAATTACAGCCTGACTCGCCCTACGGAGTCGGCAAACATCAGGCAGGAACATTCTTACGTGCATGACCTCACAACATTTCATTGAATCATACAAGTCTCAGTGCTTCTCGCACAAGAAACACATATTAACATTACCGGGACAACAGTTAAACAAAACGTTTCTTACGTACATGACCTGACACATTACATTGGGTCGTACCAATTCTCAGTACTACTCGCACGACGAACACATACTGACAATATCAGGAAAACAATACATCCCCTCTGTTTTGCCCCTAGCCCGCGGGGGCAGGCGTCGAGTATGAACCAACAACCAAAAATGTCGTCTTTAGAAAATACCAAGCCGAAAATGTAAAGTTGAAACTTAAGTCATACTCGATCGCCGGTCCTGCGGGTAGCGAACAACACACAGCAAAACAATAACCCCTCGGCTGCTAGCCCTCCTTCCTGTCATGGTAATACACAGAGTAGTCCTTGTTGTCAGTTGACGGACGAGATAACAAGTCAGAGTCCGGGCTTCAGTAGCCCTCTAAGAAAACTCGGAAACACGCCCCCGACCCTTTCACCCACTCGCGGCAGCCAATCCCCGGACGACAGCCAAGGGAAAATGGTGAAAGAATGGAAGATTCGAGACGTCGGACTTCCGCATGGAGACGGCCTTTGAGTCGAGCCCCGCGGGCACGGCTCAAACTTTATGGGGTAATCCTTTTAAATTTGTCTACAACACTACTGATTATTTCCTGTTACAATCATCATCATCTTCATCATAGTCATTACCATCATCACCATCATAATGTCGTCTTCATAGTAGCTGCAACTGCAATGACATTGTCATTGATCAGAATTTCTTAAGTGATTGCTTGTCTGCTGTTTTAAAGTCTAAGTACATGTAATTTTGACAGCTACTCTTTTCCCCAAATAATTATTTAAAATTTTCGAAATTTTCAAAGCATCTCAATAACTTTATGCTACTGCATATAGTTTCTGGTATGCCTTTTTCTTTTGCGCCCTACTCGTGCGTAGTAAAGATACATTAAAAAAGACCTTGACATCAGAGTTTTGGTTAGCAGTTAATGATGATAAAAGGATTCCATGTGTTATTTTCTTACAAGCCGTGCTGTGCTGTAACTCGATTAGTTAATATTACGTGTGTCGGCGTGCTGTTCGCTTTTATTTCTGTTGATTCATGTTGTCGGTGTTATCTGTCTAGCAAGTGAATGGCTGTGCCCTGAAACACTGTTAGAATATTCTCGGGAGCAAGGAGCCTTCTCCTTACAAACCGTAACACATGCTATGCGATCCACCCGACGGCCTGTCTAATGGATACCGATCGCTCTTTCCTCAGGAGGATATCTGCCATGTTTAGAGTGAACTCTGATCTTTAAGTAGTTCGACCGTCAGGTACACGTGGAGATTTCATTCTTGCCCCTGTTTAGTTCTTCAGAAAAGAATATTTATTATTAATGAGTCTATTAATAGGCCTAATTCAGAACTGTTCAGAAGCTTCTCTCTGAAGTCTGTGTCCCTTCTCCGTGGTTATTTAGTTTTGATATACTCCAGAATACAAGTCTTGAAGCTTTCGCGGCGACAGAATTCAATGAAATTTTCTCGGGTAGACAACCGTGTCAAAATGTGAATTTTTTCCGACATTTCGGGAACCAAATCCTTCTCCATCTTTAGATGTGCTGTCATCAGTTTTGGTGCTACCAAATCACCAGCCTACCTTGGCGATGGGGCTGGAGGTGGTTCCCAAAATTTCGGAAAATTTCAAATTTTGACGCGGCTGTCTATCCGAGAAAACTTCATTGTATTCAAGAATAGCTCTTCAAATTCAACATAACCGAAATTAATGTTGTCTTTCTGAAATTATGTCCCAGGATATCTCTCCATTTGCTTCGAGGTCAAGAAAGTGGTTGTACTGTTATCCATCTCGAAACTCTCCTATCTGTCCAACAGTTGGTTACACTGTCATCCCCCCATGACGGTCCACAGTAATTTTTTTAAAAAAATTGTTCCAATATCTTTCGTGACTTTCCCTCGTCCTGCCAAGAATTTATACCATAATCTTTCGTGACTGTCTACACTCCTTCAAACGGCAGTTTATACTGTCATTTTCCGTGAGTGTTCCCAGTCTGTCCAACATTTGGTTGTAATTTCCGTGACTGTCCCCACTCCTGAAAACTACTGGTTATTCTGTCACTCTCGTGACTCCTCCTAGTCCTTCCAACAATTTTTATACGCCCATCCTTTATCCTTTGTGTCTCTCCCTAATTCTTCCAGCAGTCGGTATGTTAAAACCGGCCACGACAGACTCTTCCTATACCTCACACAATAAACCATTACTATCACAGTAGTACATATTATGTAAAAATAAAATTCCTTGTTTGTGAGTAAATAATTCCCGTTTCTTCAGAGTACGATTGTAAATTTACACTTTGGTCTATGCTCGTGACAGTTTATCCACACTCTATATCTAACTGCTGTTTGTTTCACATATTTTATCGCTGTAAGTCACTGGGAAATTTCTTATCTTAAATTTCCACAGTTCTCTTCCTGTGACACTAATCAGTTTTTATCTTTTCTGAGGGACATTTTCGCTTCTTACATTTAGGCAGTTTTAAGAATTTATACCTTGCATTACGCAATATACCTTTCGACACAGCAATATTTCATTTTCAAACTTAGAAGCTGCTCCTATGGTGATACGGAAAGGAAAACTTCAAAGTAGTTCTTCTGGAAACACGTGCCTTCCAGAATATAGTTGTTGACACAAGACGTGGTCTGCTGCCGTCCTTCCTTTATGAAGTTTTTCGAAAGTGATTTAGAGCCTGTTGAAAATGCAGTATATGGGAATATAGAGTGAGAACACGGAGCTAGGCAATGCTTGGAAATCGGCCTTGCCTTCATATCCTTCTACTTTCGTTTTTGTATTAGATGTTATCGGGATTTTTATATTCTCGTTGTGTACTACGTTACGGAATACGAATTTTCTGTTTTCTGTAGAGTCTTGCAGTGAGACATGTTCGTACTCGATATGAAGATGACTACATTTTTTGACCATAGCTATCGCATCGGAGCGGATTAACATTTCTTTAATATTTCAAGAAAATGAAAACTGTATTATACTATATAATAGGTCGCCTAAAGTAAATATGCGGTAACATAATACTAGTCAAATTTATTGCATTGAAATATACGAGTATTCTTTCATATAAAATACAGATTTAAAGGCATTTGTGAAATGCTGATAATGAATCATAGCTGTTCTCGGGAAGAAGAGCTAGTTGCATTCAACACAGAAGTGAATTTTATTCTGTAGAACGTGTGTATGCGTTCAGAGCGTCTGCGTTCATGAAGTCATTGCTTGTCACTATAGTCCTATATATGACAGATACCAAAAGGTCCACATGGCATCACTGACAGCCCACAGCACCGGGACGTCGGCTAACACATTTACGAGATGCCGTATTCTCCGAGCTGGTCAAGAAATTTCCATCCTTATATGGATTTTGAAATTTAGCCGTTATTACAAGAGCTTGCATTAGCTCCTGTTCTGTGTTAGATGCATCCATTGCACACCCTCAGACACACCTTAGGTTAGTAGTAATAATATTCTCCTACTTACACCTTGGCTTTTAGGATACCAGGTTGCAAATGGGAGGTCCAGTAGAGGTTTGTCAACTATAATTTCATGCAAGTAAATTTAAAAAAAAACAGCCAAACACAGTTACAGTTTAATAAAAACAAACAGTGGTTTGTTCTTGTCCTGCTATACGTTTCGGATGTGCAAGACTATTATCGGTCTTCGTATACAAATTATAAAATATTTAAGTGGAAGTAGTTAAATTGTGTTACATATTTTAAACACATAATGAGATTTCACCCTTTAATTACCATCTGTACAGATTTTATATGTCCGTGACCCATTTGTTCTTATTTGTTTTTATTCAGGTTATTTTGATTTTATTTTGCTTATTGTTTATTTTTATGAAATGGAAATTAACATTTCAGGATTACATACCTGTAATTTTCCACACAATAATTTTAAATTGTTCCTTTGTGTGATTAGTTTTATTCTTTGGGTTCTGTTTACTTGTACCCTAATCGTATATCTTGCCATTTTCTCTTCTCCAGTTGCCCTGTACCTTTCTATGTCGTGCTAGAAACACATTATGAAGTACAGAAAGGTAAACCCTCTTACACAGATATATTTTCATGACAAATACGTAGGGTGCGATCTTGGTTCGACTTTAAAGTATGTAATACTACTGGGTTACTTTCTTATACATCATATACACATAGTCTGCTGATGTCATATTAGAGCCGAAACATGTAGCGTATTGAAAACAGTAAATTGTGATCTTATTTGAAGCTGTTTTCAAATGTTGACATTTAAAAGCACAATACATTTTCATGCTTTAAATTACAGATTATTGTTTCCAGGTTGATGTTCAGAGGTGAGACACTTTACGAATAGCCAAGACTTTAAAAGAGGTCGTCTTCGTCTATTTGAGCGTTTTGAAATCCATTACATTTCGCGCAGCACCCTGAGAAATAAACTTTTTTTTTATTATTTTTCGAATTACAAACCATATTTGTAGCGGAAAATCTAAAGCAGTTTATCATTAGTTTAAGAAGGTCACTGCTTACCAGTTATATAATGTACGCTAGCCTGTCTAACTGTTCCAGAGTCGCTATTATTTAAGCCTATGCTGGAGAATAGCAGCAACAAACGACAAAAGGAAGCATGCTTCATTTGAATTTTAGCACTACCTCTAGGTAGTAGCGCCGAGGTATTTGTAAAGAGCAACGTGTAAAAATGTATGAGTTTATTGTCTTCGTGTCAAGGGACATACTGAATTTAGACTGCGGCCCAAGGAGTACGGTGTGTAAGAGTCGAAAATTTTTCTGTGCAAATCTGAGCTAGTGAAAGACAGTCAAATTTGTTCTCTGAATTTTCAGGGAGAATGCAACTTACTGTGATGTAATGTGTTAAGAATCTGATCGGATGGGGACTTATTATCTGAGTAGTAGGGAAAAATATGAAATTTATAAAGCACTCATTAAATGTAAGTTTTTGGACGCTACGAAAAATAACTCACTCTCGATTTCACTGGTCTCATTCAAGCTCCAAAACAGCGATTTTCCCGCGGGATCTTATTACGGGAACCAATGGTCATTTTGTTAGAATCAAGGTGGATAAACCGCCTAAAGTGTGAGTCAGGATAGCCAGTACTGTGACCAACATACAAACAGCGTAACTTCCCTGTATTATCGATATTATTACTGTTAATCTCTCGAGATGTATATGCTGAAAACTGATACTGAGAAATTCTTCTTAGTTGGCCTTCTTTAATCCCTCGTCTCCCGGATTTGTAGCAGGTTTTTAACGATGCACAAATCGAGAATCTCTAAAAAAAAACGTGCCTCTGTTCAGCGCATGTTGATCCGTTATTATAAAAAATCATTCACTTTATTTGCATGGTGTAACGACGATGACAGATAAAAGAAGCTTCGTCAAACACCATCCTTTCCGTGTGTTGCTGGATTTTCGTTACAATTAACTGTTCCTTCTTTTCACTATTTTCAGGTTTTCGTCGTCGAAATGTCATTTACAAATCGGATGAGAATAATTGAAGGGATGTGATATGTTTTAATTCCCAGCACTCGCACTCTACGGTTGCTGGTCTGAATTAATATATGTGGAATAGTGGTCTATCAGGCTCTTCAGCCAGGGTGAAAAACACGTCACAGAATTTAGTGGAATGTAGGTTAGGTGCCTGGGTCGAATTTAAAAATTTTAAAAAGGACAAAAATATTTTTTTTCCCAAATTATGGCTAAATCTACTTTTTTTATAAGTGAAGATATATTTTTCATTTACAAAAGAAGCGACGTCATATTTCAGGTTTTTGTCAAATGCACTTTTAACGCCGAAGCCATATTCTGTTTTAGTGCAGTCCATGTAAGATTTTGTTTTTGAGACCAACACTGACTTAGATTTGGGTTTGAATACTTAGGTCTTCCCTTGTTAATATTATTCCATGGTTGTCTCATACTCATATTTATCTAGATACACAGTTGTGACAACTGACAGCGTCTCTGAAAATCACAAGAAAATCAATATAGGCAGTGAAGTTTAATTTATACACCATTTGTGCAGCTTCTTACGAAGGAGAATTAAATTGCAAATATTAGTATTGGGCCCAAAATATATTTTACATTCTAATATGGAAGTATATCTTACAGAATATAAATAGTAGATTGATAGCTACGAAGTGTGTCATCCCCGTTGTGTGTGTGAAACTTGGAAAACTGTATGTAGTCAAACATAATTGTGTCACATGAGGTGTATTTAATGACTATATAATGGACAACTACATGTTTCGGCCTGTACTGGCCATCTTCAGGTTGTCTTAGGGGAACTTAAGATCTTGCTATAAGCATGCACGCGCACGTGGTGTAGAGATCTCTACATAAGGGCCTTATTAGCAAAAACAAAAACAAAAGCAGAAATCTAATAAAAAACAACACAAATCAAAAACAGTACATAAAATTAAAGCTATTGTGGGGGTGTGCCGAGCACACATGTAGTTGTCCATTGTATTGTCATTAAATACACCTCATGTGACACAGTTGTGTTTGACTACATACAATTTTCCAAGTAAATTGATAGACAGCAAGCATAAGCAAGATGGTGCAAGCGTTGAGACTGTTGACTTCTGTTCCGGAAATGTGTGTTTCGAATACTGTATGGACACCTGCTGACTTGGCTGAGGTTCTTTTTCAGTCCCTCCAGGCAAATTCTGCACTACTTTGATTTATAACCCGAGGATTGTTTCCGTAACGTTTGCAGTTAATTGTTAATTTATCTTTAAAATATTAATCACTGGTTTTTGCTAAGTGCCACCTGCATGCGCCTTATTGTATTTTATTGCAATCTGTGGCCTCTATGGTGTACCATATTTCCCCACATTATCTCATGAACTGCATGATTTTCGGGAAAAAAGTTATTGAACATTAAATATGTGTTTTATTTTATCCACAACTTTTGTGTAAAACACTTCTAATTCTAAGAACAATTCAGGGATGTATTATAATTGAACATAGATGTTCATGTAAAGTACCCATCATTCTTGTCATAATTTAATAAAAGTTAAATATTCTCGACAAATTTTCGATATATTAAGTATGAAATTTCATGAAAATCCGTCTAGTTGGCGCCGGGGTTTTGCTTGCGGGCGGCCGGGAGGGCGGGTGGACGGACGGATAGGCGGACGGACGGACAGGCTGACAGATAAACAGACAGACAGATATGTCTAAGTTAATAGTTGGGCTTAAGAATTAGGAAATTTGACGTCCACGCTGTGATGTCTCTGCATATTCAAAACTGCAGGTTCAAGCAGTCTCCTTTAACCCGAAGATAAAAGTGTTATGATTCCTTTACATGTTGGCAATCGACTCGGCGTAACATCACAGAAGACTTAAATCTTCTACACAAAGTTTTTTTGGGGGGGAAATACATTATAAAATACAGCAAAGAAAGTAGAATATATCCAATGTCGATTGGAGAGTTGCATTCGTCACTGCAGCCGACAATTTTCATACGGCCTGTTGTGTCAATATCAGGAGTAAAATAAATGTTACTCAATTATTATACCAACCACTGCACATATATAAAATTTATAAAATTTACACATTAAAACATTAAAAACGCTCCGACTTTTTTCGGTCCTAGGATCATCATCAGGGAGCTATATATTCCTTGCTAAAGTCACTATAAAAAGTCACATTAATATCGCTGTACCAGCTGGGTATTGTGGCAGCATGCCGTGTTGTGTAATGTTATGATGCGAAGAGTGCCCTGCAGGGCACTCTTCGCAACATAACATTACACAACACGGCATGCTGCCACAACACCCGAACTTGCACAACGAAATTAATCTGTGACTATTTATAGTGTGACTTTAGCAAGGAATATATAGCTCCCTGATGATGATCTTAGGACCGAAACACGTCGGAGCGTTTTTAATGTTTTAATGTGTAAATTTTATAAATTTTATATATGCTCAGTAGTTGGTATAATAATTGAGTAACTCAACAACATGCACGGTGTAACAACGAAAATAAAGTAAATGTATTTTTTTTTATTTTTATGCAAGGCATCCACGTTGTGTTATTTTAATACACTAGTAAATTAAACAATAGTAATTGTGGTCTATACACAGCTTTTAATTAATTATCAGTTTAAATGATTATCAGCTATTTGAGTTGTTTTTCTTAATAGGTAATTAATTTCGTCTTTTAATCTTAGAACAGATGCTTTGTGTTGCTTGATTTTTGAAACTGGAGAGGTATTTGGGATAATAATTTTGGTTAATTTTGGAATTATGTTGTTATGAAGCTGATAATCATTGGAACTGATTATTAAATAAAAGTTGTGTATAGACTGTGATTACTTTTGATTTATTTTACTATTGCATCACCGTTTTTCTTTGACCATGGGACACTCTCCAATAGGAATTTAGCTTCTAATTCAGGTATTGGACTCACTTCGTAGGGAACACAACAACATAATGAAAAGAATATATTTGTATATATTTCGGTTTAACTATCATTTTTAAGTAGGCCATGTTCCTTTTCGACCTCCTTTATTTTTAAGCTGTCCACCATAAACAATCCTTCATTTTATTCTTAGACGTCGACTAATATCTCTAGTTGATACAGTTTTGTTGCAGAGCCTACCAAAATGTCTAGAATAACAGGAGCCCGTCAGTCGTCTTAGCAAATGACGTTTGTTATTAATCACTTGATCAGTTTCTCTTAGCTATCACTTTAACTTTCACTCCCCTTGCTCTCTTCTTCGTTCAGCACTGTTCCGTTTTTCCCGAACACTCTGTCCCATTCGCAAAATAAATAATTCTTATATCAGCTATTGATTTTGACAGCATAAATTTTGGTGGATTTTAAACAGATTTATTTATTTGTTCTAAGAATATTATGACCACACTGACATTCTCAAGGGAAATTGGTGCAGTTGTCGTTGGCTACGATAGGTCAGTGGGTTGCATATAGCAACTTGTTATAGGCTGGAAGACCCGGGGGTCAAATTCCGAGGGAGAGGGTGGTGCAAGTTTTCTTTAGCCGTTCAGACCGTTCTGGAACCCACACAGGCTCCTGTTCAATGGTTACCGGATTTTTGCGGCCGGAGCGTGTCATTAACAACCCATTCACTCTTGCGCCAAACTACACCTCTGCTCAAGCCTCTGGCTCTCCATGGCCTATTATAGGGGGACCTTTAACTTTACCTTCAAATGTTTATACTTACAAATGTAAAACTTGACAATTCTGTGGTTACTGTATTTGGTATTGTGCAGTACATCGTAAATCTTGCCGGCTAATATAACAGTACGCTGTGCATGTCATTCAGCTCTTCCGAATCAAACGTAGAATCCACTGCCGTTCACTGCTGAAAGCTTTTGCTCTTCTTCGTGATTATTGCCGACCAAGATTTCGTAACACACACCAAAAAAAATGTTAGCCTGCTTTTCCATATGTATGTATTCGCGTCAGGAGGTTATCCTGTTTTTTTTGTGCAATTTGTTACTACTAATTTCAATTTAAGACGTAATAACTAGCACAGCGTTTTGCCAATCAATCGGGCTGACGAAATAGGCTTGTAAGTAAGATAGACGTTGAAAACTAGGCAATAGGATTTTGACATAATAAACCGAAAGTAGTCAAACCCTTTATTGAAAAGTGCTGGAATAACTGTTAATTAAATTGAACTTACCAGGCCGTCATCACGTAATATGGCTTGGAAAAGGCGCGGCTTACATCCTTCGTGCCCGCAGCAGGTAATGAGCGAAGTCTGGAAAGGCCTAAGGCTACAGTGTTGCTCAAAAATCGGGTGGACTGCGTCCTGGATATCAGTGCTGCGATCTGTGAGTCGCAGCTTATCTGAGTTAAGCTGAATTCTATAACGAGCGTTTTAACGATGCAGACGATTCAGGCACAGACTTCTTACTTTCTGTCCCTGTAGACTTCGTCGTCGCCTACTGTCAGTCTCAGAGAGGAAAACATAACAGAACGGAGCTTCAAGTGATGACAGTTACGGATCTGTATTTCAGGCAATGGAGAATAAAATGGTGTCTGACGTAGGTATTCTTCGAGTGTTAGAACAAAACCTTCCTTTCAGCTCTTTCTTCCACTAGAGTAGAAACCGTATTTGTCGTTTCCTCAGCGCCTAGAGGCTTATGATTGCATTTTAAGTGAAGATAAAAGCAAATACTTTTATACGGGTGTTCCTTTCTTTCAGAATCATATACAATGCAGCAGTAGAAACACTGAGTACTCTTTTAGTTGGAGAAAGAACTAAAGTTACGTTATCTTTAAAGCTATGTGTTTTTCTTACAAAACTGAAATCCTTCCTAGTTCTCCTGTATTGCTAGTACAATTTACATTTGTGCCAGTGACTGAGTTTTATTTCGGTCGGTTTTCATATTCAAGGGTAGTATCATACTGTGTTTTGCTAACAAATATTAAAATTTAATTTAAAAGATTTTAGTAAATTTATGTTTGCCGACTGAAAACATGATTGCGCTTATTGTGTGCATGTTAGCATGTTGGTGCATAAAGAAACGCGTCATTTCTAATGGTATTTGTGAGTGAATGAAAAGAGCTGCTGGTTGTTGGCCGTAATTTACGCCTGTTTTGTTATTTTGTAGTAAAGCGCTTTCCCTATTTTCCCTTGTGGTGAGAGAAATACATGAATTCTTACAAAACTTGAGGTTTGAAGCGTTCACCGCTACGAGGGTTTGGAGAGTGGTGCTCTAAAAATTGACACGGTGCAGCTTAGTCCGTCATTACCATCGTTTTGGAGGGTCGTACGGGCCAAATCTTCAGGCTAAAATACCTTCAAAGTCCGCGTGATTGTAACTGATTATACAATTTAGGTCTTTTCTATATAAGCCATCATTGCGACGAAATTCCGTTTATTTCTTTTGTGTACAAAACAAACTTTGCAAAAGTTTGCTCTTGTGTCTTACTATGGCGATTTGTAACTGCTATTTTACAGATTACAACTTTCGTTTTTGCTTCCCTGTAAACGTTTCTCTAGATTTGATTCTTAACTTATGTCGGTTTTTGGAGACCTCAGCTTTCCTAAACTTCTACAGTCGGCAACCGAAACAACCCGTTTGTTTTCGAACGTGGTAAGAATACGTGCCCACATGCACGTAATATTGCATTTCTGACATCTACATAGAAAGGAGTAATTTTAACAAAACATTCAAGCAATCTTTTCCTTTGTTTCGCTGGGGGAATATAGAGAGAAGCACGTGCGTACGTTAAGGGTGTCTGAATTGAAGTAAGTATTTGGTTTTAGAAAGATGAAGAGACACGAGCTGGAAATTAAATGAAGGACACCTTTTTGACTTTTAATATTCACCTTATATTATTGAGGTGGTAAAGCTAAGGGTCTGAGAAGAGGAAAACAGGCAACAGATTTTGGAGAAATTAAAAATGAATGCAGGACTCTAGAAAGGGAATGTACCACTTAGAACATCTTGGGCACTATTGAAATATGTATAGCGAAGAACTGTGTGAAATTGTGGAATGGACTGAGCTGGCTTACAATGAAGCTAATTTATGGGTTGTTGTTAACACGTATCAAGTATCTTTGAATAGATCAGCGAATGTTAACATTTTTCAGAAGGTGTATGCTGCCTGGAAATTGTAGGTTAATTTATTATAATGAATTTATTTCAGTACCATCAGTGTAAGCAAATACTAATTTCTCTCAAATCGTAAAACATTAAATTTTGCAATAATTGTGGTCATTGTTTTGCATTAAGAATATAAAATGAACAATAAGGCAATAATATGTTATGGTGAAATCCATCGGAATACGTTGCCTCAAGGGAATGGCTATCGAGCACAGTAATAATGTTTTGTGTACAGATTGTAATTAGGCAGTTTTAAGCCAGGAAATTTAAGTTAAATTCCTGTTGATTCTGTAACCAGCAGTCTGCCTGTCCTCCCTGGTGTTCAGATTCACATACTTATGACTCGCGATCACGTCTTAAGTAGTCAAGTCTGACTTTGTCCTCGTGGCCTCTGCTGGTCTGCCTTGGAAGCTGTTTAAATACCCGTTCATGAATGTACATATGTTCAGGAGTCTACACCAGTTAAGTGATACATGTATAGGCCTATTGTGTTCATAAAACCTATGTTAGTTCAGGCTTTGTAAAGCAGGTCATGTCAAATATCATAGAGTTTTTACCACATACAGGAGCAGACTTTGTCAGTTGAAATACCTCAAGGTTTACCTCCGTCAGGTTAAAGCCGCTGGATAGTTTCTTTTCTGTTTCGAAAGCTGACATGTATCTAAGGATTGATATTAATATCATACCTGATTGAAGTCAATGCTTTTACGTTAAGAATTATCTTGATATCCACAATCATATGATCAATTGGAGGGTTAAATCAATCCTCAGTAAGAAAGACCCTAACCTACTCATCAATCAACAATACTGGATGAATATTAATTGCACTAAACACAAGTGAAAACTTATGGGTAGTATATTTCACAATTTACTCAACACAGTACTGACTGTAGTATCAGCTATCAGGCTATCTAGAGCATCATTTATTAACCAAACCATAATAACAAATAAAGAAACCACACTAATAAATTTCATGATATTCACATCACATCACTTCTTCATTTATGTATATAAAGATGCAGTTCAGATGAAAAGAAAAATAGTCCGTATCCATTATAAGAACCAGTCCGTAAATATATGTAGGAAAAAACAATATACCAGTATGTAAATATATACACATACATACAACCTATGCCCAGAAATTTCCGAGACTGGCGGTATAAAAATGAGTATGGTGTACTCAAATTCTGGTGCTAAGGATCGCCTTCGAAATAGCTTCCTTCCGCATCTGTACGTCGCTTCCAGAGTTTTTGGAGGTCTTTGAAGTAGTCCTGTAAATAACTTCCTGGAATGCTGCAGACCTATTTTGTCACGGCCGAAAGAAAGGCCCGATTTTCAGCACAACAATGAACTAAGCGATATTCCATTTTTTGAAGATCTACTTCAATATTTTCCTTCCACCTGCGCCGGGGTATTTCAAGTGCTTCCTTCCCTTCAGGTTTTCGTACCAAAACCATCGAATGTCCCTCTTCTCTCTCCTATACGTGCTACATGCCCCGACCATTTTATTCTTCTTGATTTGTTCACCCGAAAATTATTTGGTGAGGAAGAGTGATCATAAAGCTCCTCGTTGTGCAGGCTTGTATACTCCTCTGCTACTGGCCCAAACATCTTCCTCAGATCCATATTCTCGATTACCCTCAGACTATATTACTCTTTAAATCTAATAGACCAAGTTTCACACCCATAAAAAAACAACGTAAAAATTATATATCTATATATTTTAATTTTAGTGAATATTTCACATCAATCTTAGGATTGTCTCTACACAAATTGTTGAAATGGGGTTCAAATTTAAATTCGTCTGTGGCCTATCATTTTCTTGTAACATTATTTTCCCTCTTAAAGCTTTCTCAAAGCAGCCAAACTACAACGCACACGAGCAATGTGGATATGAAGCACCTTCACAAAAAAAAAATCATTTTCCCCGAAATTGTCCCGAACAGATTCAAGAATGTAATTTCTGGCCTGAGGTCTGGCGCCGTCATGCTGATAGGAGGCACTGTTCATGTCAAGAACAAATTTGTTCACAAATGGGAGAGATCCATTACGTAGTGCGTTAAAGTATATAACAGTACTTACGAATCCGTCAAGAAAAACAAGGCTAGTTGGTTTGGTAACGTAGACAAGGCTGTTTCTTTTTGTGGCTGCAATGGGTTGGAATCTGCGACTGATAATTCGTGTAGTTGAAAATAATTTTGCCTTTCGTGATATGTTTGATCAAATTACCATGTAATTCAAAGCCATAACACACTTAGAAAGACTAATATTTTCCCTACCATTTTAGTTGGTAGAATATTAACCTTAGTAAGGCAAAATTTATATGGGTCCAGTTCCATGAAGTACTGTTCTTGTTAAAAAGATTATTCGGTATTGAACCTCGGATAGATTCAGTTATTTAAATGCAAATAATTTTTCTTTCCTGTGGTGCTGCGGCCCAACGCGGGCCATGACCTCATTCTTGAGGTTTCCAGATCACACATTGCGACGCACAACATCGGTAGGACTTCTCCGGATGAGTGAGCAGCTCGTCGCAGAGACCTCTACCTGTCAACACACAACCCTGTCACCAGAAAAACATCTATGTCCCCGGCGGGATCCAAACTCGCAATCTCAGCAAACGAGCGGTCGCAGACTTACGTCTTAGACCGCGCGGCCACTGAAGTGCAAGAAACAGCGTTGTGTAATATCAATGGGAAGTATTATCGTTGAGAGTATGTGAATAAAATAGTAAATAGAATTATGACTATATTTCTTTTCCTAAGAAGGTACAACGGCTTAAATTCTGAAAAGGTATTATTTAATATTTCGGTTACACTTGTGTGACCCAGTTTTGTATTCCTCCTTATTATGAACCATGAAGTACTGTATATAGTGAATAGAATATGTATGATTTAAAGTTCTTAAAGAAGTGCTGTTGAAGATATGTCTTCTGGACGATTAGGCCATGTCGGCTGGCAAATAGTTACCGGCGTTTTGAAATAGCATTGTGACTTCACATTCAAGGCCAAGCAATAAAAATCAATTCCAGACCCTTTTATAACATTGTTGACCCCGAAGATAGAGTAACTGTGTGATATTTCGAAACTTTGGTAATTACCATTTGACAAGGCGTAAAATTCTGTCTTTTGAATGGGACATTTTGACCATACGGGAGAGATAACTCTTGATACGTTGGCGTGGATGGGATGACAATATTAAAATGGGTCATGATGAAGGGGTATGTGGATTATATTTATCTAGCTTAAGACAGGGGCAAGCAGCGAGCTTTAACGCAAACGGAAATGAAATTTCAGGTGTCATAAAAGGTGAGAAATTTCTTGAAAATTTAAGCTCCTTTCAAAGCCTTACATGGTGCCTGCCCCACTGAATTTGTTTTACACTGCACCAGAATATAAGTAATAAAACTCATTATTTGGTAACAAATAAGACATACCAAAACTAATGCCCTGTGTTATATAAAATTAATTTTGGGGGGGAAGTTAACTTTATAGAATCTGTATGCACCTTAATATTTAAGTGTCACAAAATAAGTAACCAACTTTGCATCTGAATATAATCGAATGTTACCTTATATTGTGACATGTAAGGCTTGCAGTCCGGCGGTCTTTTGCACTTCTTAGCCGCGAGGGCTTAACTGCTTGCCCCGGGCCCCTCAATGGGCCATATAGCAGGGTTTGGACGCTTTGAAGAAAAGACGACTCGCTTGCTGTATCGGGAATCGAACAAGGTTTCCTCGGTCCTGCCTTTAGCCTAGTCATGGCACTGAGCTGTTAATATGAATGTTGTTCAGGACTTTCATATGTGGACTTGCTTACATTTCTTATGTTTCAGGAGACTGGAGGTTCTTCCGACTGTGACTGTAGAGAGAACTCCTAATTTGTGACGTCGAGTAGGATGGTAATTTAATTCAACGCTCGTTTATTAAAGAACTACCTTAATATCACGATGGCCAATTACAAAACTAAAACAAAATAATTACAAGTTACACAAATGAACAAGCACAAAAAAAATTTAACAAAGATTAGACACGATTTGGATGAAAACACAAGTTAACTATATTATTAAAACTGTAAGTAACAGGAAAAGCACTACTACCCTTAAATATGTTTCATAGATCTAATTCGCTTGCTAAATATATCTACATCATTGCATGCCAAATTTGCAGCTGTTGCAGAGCTAGAGGAAGGGCATTTTCTTCTTGCCACAAAAAATTGGGTCAAGTTTTAATGTCCACTAACATACAAAATGATTCTCTGCGTCATCCTCAATGCCCTTCATTAAAAAATGCAGTGACTCAAGCATTGTCTACAGCACTGTGGATCGGATATGACGTTATAAAAGCAAGTCACTCCGTCGAATTACAGGCTACATTTATGTTGATCGACTTGTCCCACTCTTACATCAATGAAATGTGCTGTCTGCTCTGTCAACCATAAAACTTTTAAGCTCCAGTTACTGCTATATCAATTCTGCAAAACCCATTTATTGAAATGCGAAAATACCCCACACTATCGGCAAAGGCAACAGGAGTAAATATAAACGAGTTTTCACTGTGGCGTGTGATAACGCCTTTTCCTAATAGTTTTCACAATCAACGTCAAAACTTGGCGTGGCTTCTGGGATATGACAATTGTCGTTATAGATTTGAAGCATCGTTACCCTACGTGTTAATGTCATCATTGCTTTCTGAGGATTAGCTTATTTGACTGCACAGAAATACTATGTAGACGACACAAATTTAAATGAAATGGCAGTGATGTGGTGACATTTTGGCCACATGTTCCAGAATCGTAAGTTATTCAAATGTTCTTTTCTTTTTAATGTTGGTCTCTTACCTTTTTCATTCAGTTGTTACCATAAATTAACACCGAAGGTAAGACGTACGAACTGAATATTGACATATTAGAAGTACTTTATGCACAAAATTTGTTTCACAATAAGTTTTATTTCATGTCTCTACATGTTTCGAGCGCATCAGGAGATCAGATTTGCATTACACAGCCTCTGGTATCATCACACCTATAGGTGTGATGATACCAGAGGCTGTGTAATACAATTTTGACCTCCTGATGTGCTCGAAACATGTAGAGGCATGAAATAAAACTTATTGTGAAACAAATTTTGTGTATCAAGTTGGTTAAATACTGAGATAAATATACTGAGATGCACGGTCAACAAAACGTCAAAACTTTACTGGCAGTTTTTCTTATTGCATTCACGTAATATTCATTCACTGCGAGTCAAAATTTCAGTCTTGGGATATAAATGTACGGTCTGAAAATTTGTAAAACTGCCGATACCATACTCCACAGAGAGACAAATATGCGTGCGCCACTTTTCAAATATTCATATAAAAATTCGTGTGTTACGTACCTTGTCAGGTTAAGTTTGGTGTAAGAGGATCAGTCTATTTCTTTATCATATCTGAGTCTGAAGTACACGAAGAATGATTGATTTAGGCTAAATGAAGTTAAATTCGCCAGACAAAATGTTGTAGCACACTCTCTTCCTCCACATCTCCTGCAACCGCTGCCCAAAAGACGGCGATTCACAGAAATCCGTTGTACTGTTCGATGACTAAACATGTAAGTTTATAAGATTATTTGCATCTTACGTTTCATTTACAGGGATACGCGGTGGCGCAGTTGGATGAGGCACTGCGTTACAGGTCTGAAGGTCGTGGGTTCGATTCCCGATAGTGTAATTGGAATTTTTTTCCAGTATAATCCCTCCGGCCGCACTTTGGTCCTGAGTTCAACTCAGTCTCTAGCAAGTGAGTACCAGGAATATCTCCTAGGGGATAAAGGAGGTGGGTGCGTAGGGCTGCCATTACCACCATCACGTGTCGATTGTCTTGAAACCTCGGAGCCTAATTTATTTACTTTTATTTTATTTTTGCAACCCCGTACAAGTGGAAGATCTTCGGAAGAGATGAGAAATTTATCTGTAACTTTACACGTGGAAAGCAATTTAAGCTGCGGCCGAGTTCTTTGTGCTGCTTAAAGTTGCTGTCAGACTGCACGAACGATTATGGAGAAAGAGTGGGAAAATTCTGACAGGGTAAATCCGAAGTACACTTGAGAGAAATGTGTACAAGTGCCACTTCATCTACTGCAAATCACATATGGGTTCGCCTAGGATCGGACCAGGACATCTACGGTGAAATGCCGGTGACTTATTCCCTGATGAATTAGGTTGTTACCGCAACGTGTGTAAAGTTAAACACAGGACGTATAACACGCAAACAACGGAGTTGGAAAGTATCAGAGACCTGTATTAACAGGAAAGGTCTATAAAATTGTTAAACAAACTCATGTCGTTGCAGGCTCGGGCCGGCACTGGACACAATTCTGTAGAGCTTCGTTTCCTCACGCCGCCATACAAACTTATGTACAAAGTTGCTCTGTCTGAAGCTACTTAGCGCGATTCACTGACACAGCCTCTAACTAGACTTGAAACGACTCAAGCATAATAATAGTAAAAATAGGTATTTAGATGGCACCATTTTTATTTCAATTTGCCTAAAGATATTCTTTAATACAGAATGGGCCACGAAAAAGTAGCCTGTGTCTGTAGCGTAGCGTAAATACAGAAATTAATACAATAGCAAAATGCTGAAAAGATATACCATCGTAGAAGATGCTGCAAGTGGTTGCCTCCTGCGTCAATACACGGCTGCGCATGCCTAATCATATTGAGGTATACCCGATGTAACATAGTGATTTTGGTGGCTGCAACTGCATGGCTGATGCTGTATTCCTGTATCGTGTGCGGATTTGATTTACATACCGTACTTTTCAAGTGTCCCCAGAGAAATTTTCTCTGGGGACCCTTGTTTTTGTTACCGTGATTACCTTCTGGGAACAATGTAAATTCCAAAGTTATTCTTTACGTATTTTTCTCGAGAGTTCTGTTACTTCGTCTCTGCTGGGTCCAAGCATTTTGGAGCTCCCTTTCTTAAAAACAATATATGTCTTCCTCAGGGCGAGAGACCGAACTACTCATTGGTACAGAACAACAAGCGAACGATACTTCTTAACATTGCATTAGTTACGTACCTAGATGGCTGAGAGAAAGAAAAAATATTCTGAAGTGTAACGAGCCTTTCTCGAAATTAAAATGTTCTCAGTTTCCTCGTGAGTAGTATATTGATTCCTTCTGCCATTCACAAGTAGACGTTTGCGGTATTGCAAGTGTTGGGAGTTACGTCACCTGTCCTTGTAGCTAAAAGCTTTTTTTTTTTGTAACGAACATCAGAATGTTTAGTTTTTGTACCAGCCTTACCCTGTGTTTTGATGTGTATTATGTATTGAAGACGTTAGCATCGATGTAGACTCAGAACTTTCCTGTGTGAGTTGATGAAAAATAGCCGGATCAGTGCCTCCCATTCGTCAAGTATTTTTCTTCCGAGCAGCGGACTTCCGTTTGGATTCAAATCCACAAAACTAAATCACTAGAGGTGAGACCGCAGCTCCTAAGAACCTATTTTTTGTTCCTCGGTAACAAATTTACGACCTGAAAGTGTAAATAGTGATTGGCAGGAAGTGGGCCCAGTACCGCTTAAATGGGATGGTCTGTTTCTAGAAGTCTTTGCTTCAGTTTAGAGCTTATAAACCCTCATTTTATAGTAAGAAAAGTGTTCTTGGACACTAAATTCTACGTTTTAATCGCGTTATTGTGATTCTTGATTGGAACCCTGATGGGGTTGAGATTTTTTACCTGCCTAGTCTGGCCCTGGGGTCCACTCAGCCTCTTATACAATGGGTACGGGTGTCCCGGGGGTGAAGCGGTAAGGGGCGTGGCGTTGGCACCGCATGCTCAACCAACGCCGTGGTTAAAAAAGAGTAGACCTATATCTCTGCTCCCCGTCTAGACCTTCATATTATTTTCTATTTCAAACTCTACGTTTTCCATGAGTTAGAATGAGTTAAGGGTAGGAGCAAAAGATTGCAGTAATAACGGCGGGGGAAGGTCTGCATTAATCGGTAGCTCAGTGCTCACCTTTGCTGAAAATTCCGTAGGGCATGTGTAGAGAGCAGCACCGACTGTATATCATTTTACTGTCACGTTCCCAATCCAACCTTCGTAAATACGCCTATGTCTTGTAAATAGCCTGCATGACCTGAGTGTCTCCCACAAGTGACGTACACGTAAGTCTGACCCACAGGGAAATGCGTTGTGTAAAAGTCCGTGATATTCACTGCAACAACCATTGTTAGGAGTTTACCTGGCTTTATGATAATCGATAACAAAAACACAAACTCTTCACGAACCCGGATATGTCCCAGATGGAATCTAATAAGTGCGTGAAAAGGAACTTGAGCAATTTGCCATAAGTGTAAGTTTCTTAAAAATGGAGAAGACGGATATCAGTCACAGTCACACCTTTGCAGTGTCCTATACATTGCGCGACGTGGTTTGACTTTAGCTAAGAGCCAAAGCATCTCGCGCAGTACATTATAGGATACTGCAAATGTTTATCTGTGATTGATTGCTCCTTTTCGCTCTTTTTAATTCGCATGGTACAACGAAATATAACAAATATAGGTTTCTATTATAAGCGGGCTGCGAAACCCGCCGCGGGTGCTTAAAAACATAATTTTTAAAACCTAAGATGAATTTGACATTCGGTACACACACACACACACATGTCACCAGATTGGTAAGTTTTCAGACTACCTTATTATCAGCAGATATTACGGTACGTTTAAGATTTATCTGCTCTTTAAGTTTGACTTTTGACTGCCTAAAACCCATATCGCCATTAAGCTCGTGTAATTTTAAACTCTTCCAACGGCAATTTACCGAAGTCCTCGCTTTGGAGGAAAGTATTTCCCGCTCTGAACGGGGCCTATTTTAATAAAAGACTGTATTCATTAACTTTGAGGTGTAAAAATCCGTAACGTTCAGTTACACTGCAATATATTCCTTAATGCAACTCCCCTGCTTTTTAGATTATTTTCTTTATAACGCTGAGTGATACATGCCTTGTGGCTTCTCTGATGTATTTGATTATTTTTCAAACCGATAAATTTAATGCTCTGGTTTTCTCTGCACTTTTTTCATTATTTGTTATAGTGAACATTCATGCCGTGTTTTTCCTAGACGACACTGTCCAGTAAGTCTTTTTAAGCGAATATCTTATTCTTATGTAAATGACAGCATATTGATATCAACTGTTGCATAGCTATTTCTGTCGTGCTCTTTGAAAGTGACATATATCGGTGGTAGAAATTGTAACTTCCTTAAAATAATAAACCACGACGTTCTTTGAGGGACTTTAGTGTAGACCGGAATATATTTGAATTGAGAGGTGTATGGAGAAGAAATGAAATATCTCTTCCGATGTCCATTTGTGTCCTAGATATGTGTTGGATTGTGATGTTTGTCTTTAGTTAATTTTGCCATCTGCTTTTATGCACCTTGTGGTCAGACATTTAATTTGAAGGTTACCTCATATCTGTGTTACTTCTTAACGAATGGTTAATTGTTATGCTACTTAAGCGACCTTATTCATAAAGTGTACTTAACGTGCTTCAAAGCACGCAGCACAATAGTGGGTCAGAATGGGCTAAATTGTGTTGTAATAAACGAATAAGGGCCCATAATTGCTAAGGTTAGGCATTATATCAACTTGAAATTTTTTCATTAGAAAAAATACATAATACAAAAATTAAGTGAGTTTCACTAGTAAATGGTGAGAAAATAAACGAAGATTTTGTCTGATTTCGTGGTTCCGAAAGCGGCCAGAATAAAGATTCTTTGGAACAATACCATGTAGTGCTTTATATAGTTGTCTGGTGTTTGGAGGGCCTCTCTGCCTCTGTCTTTAGATTATAATTGGATAAAGAGGTGGCGAGTTCTTCCGATGATCTTATAGCTATATATTGAACATAGCTTGACACAGAAGGCAATAGTCCGTATAATACTAGAGTTATTCCGTTTATGTTGCAGTTTATAGTGAAAAGCAAAGACCGTAAACATTGGCATCGAAATGTAACATGAAAAGGAATTAAGGCAAGAAATATAAATATCTTGAGGACAGAATGTTTTTATTATAATTGACTAGATGTTTGAATTCGTACTTGTGAGAAACTAATTTTGAAAAGACAGCATAGTTTAATAACGTATAATTATTTTAAATACCTAGTTGATTAAATAGTGACATCATCCATAGAAAGCTTATGTATTTAGGACTTGAAACAGGAGGCAGTAGAAGTGGCAGAACTGAATGTTATGTCCGTTAGGATAGAGCGTAGAAAAATGTTGTAGGTAATTGTTCTTGGAGTATGAAAGACACATTAACTTGTTTTGTGTCTAAGGACAACAAAGAGCTCTCTCACTGACGACAGCAAAACACGAACCTTTCTCTAATGGAGTCCGCGGCTTCACGACAAATCACATTGTCAGATCTAAGAAAAATCTGCAGTGAGTTGTGTTCAATTAACATGAGGTCTGTGTGGAGTAGTGTGGATAAGGGCGTCAATGAAAGAGAGGAAAACAGGTGGCCTCGACGCCATTCTGTTCATGTTCATTATGTTTATGTGGCATTGTACAATTTTTTTAGGATGTGCTTATTATCTTCCCCAACACAAAAATAGTCCCTATTCTAGTGCGAGCTGTGACGTTTACAGAGGAAGAATAATCTAAATAAACTGATGTGTCCAGATCTGAGGTTGTGACAGATACCAAGTTTTGCGGAATATGATGCCGTGTTGATTGGCACGTTGTTGCCGTAGTTCTTACATGCTTGTTGCCTCCATTTTCAAGGTCCAAAGAAAGCCCAAGAGGAATGGACTGTAAATATTCATCAATAGACACGCCGTCATGTTCAAGGTTCTGACTCCTAAAACCGACACCTGTTATACATTTTGTGTGATTTTCGTATAACAATAATTACGGTGATGGGAGGCATTCTATGTGCTAAAAAATAGATATGTTTTCTCCTACAATAAAATGGCTGCAGAACGTGGTCATGTGTCTAAGCAATGTGTCTGCTTATACAAAAATTCTATTTGTTTTATGTAATTATTTTGTCTCCGTTTTATCCTTTTCCCCCTGACTTGATGTTCTTAATGCTCTGTACAATTAGCTGAGTATCTTAGTAGTAAAATTTAAAATTCTGTTTCCTGCCTTGCAGAAACTAGGCATGCACCTTTCACAAAGGCTAGTTGGAAAACTGATTAAGAAACTGGTAATTGTTCGTTCAGAAAAGTATATCGAACACACAAATTCACTGTGTGAATAATTGCCATTGTTACCTAATGATAAAACACACGGTGCACATAGCTGCCACTATATTTCAAAAAAGTAATTTCCCTACTACACGTGCGTTCTTCTTTCTTCTTTTATGTATCTTTCTCTATCCTGCGACAGTCGGCAACAATGTAATTCTGTCTGTTTGTGCTCGCAATTTGTCAATGTCTAACTCTCACAGCTACGCAGTAGCGCCACCACACCCATCAAACATAAAAGCTAATTCACGGCCTGCTCATCTTGTTAAGTTTACCCAATTGTAACACATCGCTCCTCTTCTTTTTTACGTCATATCAGAAGGCTACAGTATTATTTTGGGCATGAAGGTGCTAATTATCCGACCGAACAAAACATATAGGTCTAGTAAAATATTCTTTTATTGTACATTACAACATTTCGGTTGTCCAGATCAGCCACCATCTGTGAGATATCGGATACACATAAATAAATATAAAGGGAGAGTGGCTTCTCCCTTTATATTTACATTAAATGTGCTGTAGTTTATAATAACATATTATTGTACTATATCTATATCCAAATACTTTCGGATAATTAGCACCTTATTGAGAAATGCAAGGTGAAAGTCGCCTAGTATCATTCCAGTGGAGGCACAAAAGAGAAGTGTGTATTTCTGTACTCATGATTACGTCGGCGCTAAATAGGTCTGGGTGGTCAGAGCGAAGCCTCAGCCGTTTTACCATAGGGGAAGTCCCTGTAACTACGATGTTTCAAAACAAAAGTTAGTATGACTGTGGTCTTGATAAGTTTAGACCGCTTTGAGAAAAGGTCTACTAATACGACTGTGAAGTGTGCACATTAAGTAAGAACTACACAAACACACACCTACAAACACTTTTTTTGGTGTATTTAATAAATGTGACGGGTGGCGCTTTGCTGTGATTATGTTTGCTTGCCCTAATCTGAGAATGTGCACATATCCACTAACAGTGGATAATTGAGTGTGAATGAATTGTGCCGCTACTTTTACACTTCGGAAAGTAGATCAGAATTTGCTTGAAAGTTTCGAAGTATGGCGATGGAGAAGGATGGAGACGGTCAGTTGGCCCGAAATGTAAAACGTGAGAAAGTATTACTGAGGCTCAAGGAGAAAGCAATATCCTGCATACAATAAAAAGAAGTAATGCTAACTGGATAGGTCACATCTTACGTAGAAACTACCTTCTAAAACACATTGTTGAAGGGAAGATAGATGGAAGAATTGACTGGAAGACGAGGAAGAAGACATAGGTAGCTATTGGGTGACGTTAAGGAAAGAAGAAGTTACGGAATCTTGAAAGAGGGAGATCTAGCTCGCAGTCGGTGGAGAACTCTTATAGAAGAGACTATACGCCTGTCGTACAGTACAACAGACTGCGTGATTGTGTTGTTGTAGTCGTCGTCGTCGTCGTCGTCGTTGTTGTTGTTGTTGTTGTTGTTATTGGTGGTGGTGGTGGTGGTGGTGGTGGTGGTGGTAGTGGTGACGACGGCGACGATGAGGGTGACGCTGTAACATTAGTTTACTCTAAATAAACAATTAATTGCATTCAGTTACACCCATGGTCATATATATTTCACGTGGATTCTTCTGTGATGCGTCTTGTCTTTCTTGTAATTGTAGGGAGACGTTCATGTTAGCCGTACATGCGTCTATTTAGGAATGTTTACTTGAAAATGTCCGTTTCTCGGTATCTGTGTGATGGCAAAGGAAGACTGTTTTCACGGATTGAGAGAACAGAACTAGTAATACAACGAACTATCCTGCAGATTCTACATTACATGTACATTTTCTTAATCACATACTTATTTGATTTTTGTTTTTATCTCTTTCTTGGACCCCCAACAAAATTTTAATTTAAAACTAATATCAGGTGTAGAAGGTAGCATCTTAGTATTACTTTATTGATTTTGGTTTTATCACATACATGCCATTTCTTCCTTCCTTTGAATGTATAGTATAACAAAAAACTATAATTTGCACTTAATTTGAATTGTTTTTAATTAAAAACGGAAAAATTAAATCTTTTTCAGTTCGTATTAATTTATTCTTTAAGAGGTGTGAATAAAAGAAATACTTTTATTATGACCTACGCAGTCTAAAGCTTGTCCAGACTATAGAGAAACCCTATTTCTCTTTTGCGAGGGATGGTAAATATTCAAAACATTCATTCCCCATGTTAATAGAATATTCTGTGGAGATTTAGAAAGGATACTAAGTCACATTATCCCATGTCTTCATTCTTTGGCGGTCAAAAAGGCGTATCCGGCTGTTCTTCTGAAAATGTTCATCTCGATTGATGTCCAATATAAGGATCTTTATTCAAAGAAAGTAACTAAATATATTTGGCATTATTGAATCAGCATCGACAAAAGGCCTTAAATTTCGAAAAGGCGTTTACAAAAATTCTGGAAACAGAATTATCAAAACACTGGAAGGGTTCTTTTAAAGTGTGAAACTTTTCGAACGCAAAGAAAACTGAGATTTGAGTTCGCAGAAGCAGACAACGTTGAGGATTCTTTCGACAGAACGGCTAGATGGTGGGAATTCTTTGGCTGTAATAAGTTTTTAAAACAGCTAATTTTTTCTTGAGAAGTCCACAGTCAGGAAAACCTTGATTCAGCAGGGTTCAAGCTAAAATTTATTTGAAACCTGACCGTCACCGTCTTTATTAAAAATAAAACTTTCCCTTCAACCCAAATCGAAGTGTTCTCTCAGCGGTCCTATACTGTACCAGGTTTCTAATCTAACTACCGTGGGAAAGAAAGCTGTTAGAAAAGTATTATCTGGGGAAAGAAGTGAAATATTAATTTTATTTCTACTTGAGTGAGAGTGGTTTCTACAATATTTTTGTCGTTGCGTTTGATCGCAAGAGGGTGAGAGAGGAGATTTCAGATACATATCCATTTGGTACGTTTGCTGTTATGCTCCGACTGATGGTATATTACTGCTACTCTGTTCGACGAATGGGTTTCTAACTTTCAAGAGAAAGCGAGGTCTGTTTACGATAATCAAGCATTGTTTCTGTTGAACAAGCATTCTTCCCATGTAAGACTAGAAGCCATCAAGTTCTGCCTCGAAAATAGCATTCACGTGATAGAAGTTCCGTTCTATACTGCCTATAATATGTGGCGCAGTTGGTTGAGGCACTGCGCTACAAGCAGGTAGGTCGCGGGTTCAATTCTCGATGATATCATTGGAATTTTTCACTGACATAATCCTTCCGGTCCCACTATGGCCCTGGGGTCGATTCAGCCTCAAACAGAAATGAGTACCAGGAATATTTCCTGGGGGTAAAGGTGGCCGGTGCGTAGGGCGGACAAACTTACCACCTTCATGTGTCGATTGTCTTGAAATCTGGGAGCCTCAGCCTCCTGGAGCCCTCGGGGCTTGTCCAGGCCTGTAATTGGATTGCTTTACCTTTACCTTTACTGTCTATAATATTCTGAAATTGAACAGGTACTCTTGTAAGACTGACAAGAGTTTTGTACTGTTTACTGCTGTACGTTGATGATGACACACCCTGGAAGAAACATTACGCAGTGTCTGTTTTATGTTATTATCGAAAAGATTAAAAGGGATTTTTGCATCAAATGGCATATGGTCTGTTAACGCGGGCAATTCGCAAGCGAGAATGTTCTCCCGTGTAGTTTCGCAGACAGAGTAGGAACACAAAAGTATTTTGAGGCCAGCGATAACATTACAAGGAAGCTGCAAATCGTATCCGAGACGAACGTCCGCTCATTAGAGTGGTGGTCAACTTTAGTTTTCGCTTAAAATCTCTGGTGACTTCACAGTTTTCAGCGTGCCAGTTGGCTTAAGTGCAGAAAAACATTGTGGATCCACCAAAAACTTCCTTCCTCTTCATACAAGAAATGAGCGAATGCAACTAAATTAGTGAGGTAAATCATCCTGAATGTTAAATCATTCCACGAATAGAAACTGGTGTTTTATTGGACAGAACATTGAAAGAGAAGGAAGGAGCAGAAGGAAGAGGGGATCAAGAAACAACTGCACATGTAAACACCACAAGTAGTAGCTGAGATGAGGCCAAATGTTGAAAAGAAACAAGATGACGCGACTGTTAATAAATTTGGCACAATCCGCGATAGGAATACTGGATTTTGTGAGTCGTTGGAAATGCGGTGGTATGGAGACCACTGTGGCTGTACAGTACCACAGGGCGCGTTTGCGAATCTCTGCAATTTTTATTTAATGTGGCGTACTTTTGTGGGTTATTTTGAAGTAATTCTTTCATATAATTTCTTTTAAACATTGTTCTAGCAAATTTAAATTAAGTGCCTTCAATTCTGCAGTACAATACTTTTGTATTTTCGCCAGATCCCCCCCCGCCCCCCGCACACTATTAGGAGTTTTGTCCCACTAATGGGTCCAGTATTCTTTTAAGCAGATTCAGAGATAACTTAATATGTGACATAAACTGAAATTTTAGTTGTGCGGTTGGTGTGGACAATGTGGTCTAAAGACATACGGATTTAAATTTGATTTAACTCTGAGTTATGTGTAGAATGAACCTTTAAACGCCTGACTTTGCTTCCTTTTATTGTATTTGAAAATGGAACACAAAGGTTTTACTTTTAATTTGGTGGCAGTAAGTAACTCTTAAATCTGGAATATGTCGCACCATTGTCAACGTAAGACACACCCAATTAGAAGCAGGGTCAGATGGACGGACAGGCAGTAAAATACTTCCTTATTGTACACGACGGCTCGGCAACCTTATTTATTTTCCTGCACCGCCCGAACTTACATAGCTACTTCCGTGTGCCGCCTCGACTGTATACCCATAGAGAGTGCCAAGGGGGTGGGGTGAATGTGGGTTGGATTTCTCTCAGGACTTACAGTATCAAATTAGGTACCGGTGCTGTAAATTCATGAACCACCGCACCCTACGTCGTCTGAACCAAGATTTAAAATGCTCGGCTAAGTAGAAGGAACGTCTCTTGAATTAGTGCCAGTCATAACAGGAATTTATTAAGTCTGCATGATCAAAAATAGAAAAAAAAAGCCACTTGATGCTATTGCTCGATTACTGGAAGTACGTTTCCTTAGAATCAGTGTAGGAAATGTTCTAAAGACTGCTTTCAGTGAGACTTGTAAGGTAAGTGTTTAAAAAACATTTTTAATTATGGGATTACTTATCACAATACAAGATCATTTATCCCGTAGCACGAATATATTAGGTAAAGTGATCCCGTTACAGGCCCGGTGTGGCCCAGAGGGTGGGTAGAGAAATAGCTCTACTCTTCCATGACCGCGGCACTAGAAGGGGGTGAGTGGTCAGCAGCACGCCCCGACCGCACTTTACCCCCGGGAAAGACCCGGTATTCATTGTACAGGAGGCTGAGTGGGCCCCAGGACCGGTCTGGACGGGCGGAAAATCTCGTCCCCACCAGGATTCGATCCCGGACCGTCCACCTCGTAGCTCAGTCGCTATACCGACTGAGCTACCGGGCCCACAGTACGAATACATTATGTAATAAATTAAACAATACGGGTAACATGAAGACTGTTAAAAAGAAGAGATCGTTAGGGTTAGAAACTTGGAGTATACCGCTAGTCATTCTGAAACAGATTGTCCTCTTGTCTAGATATGTCTTTTTCGCGTATTAACGTGCAATTGGCCGGAGCGCACGTGATATTTACATTAATCTTTAATAGCGAGCGATCAGGCTTAACATTTAAGTGCTCAACACCATAAAATATTTGAACGGCTACAGTAGTTGCCAAAGAAGTGCAGAATATCCACATAAAATGTATTCTTATCAATAAAATGATGAATACTGTGTACGTAGTATAGTTAAGCTCTCGCTTCAACTCGTTCGGTTAACAGTTAACTGTGTTAGAAGTTTTACTGCAGAGTTTATTTGAAACTGGCAATAAATTCCGACTTAAAATTCTCGGTAACTGAGTACACAAACAGATTCCATGCCCGTTCTTTACTGAGATCTTTCCAAACAAAACCATCAGTTGAAAAGTTAACACAAGTTATGGGCTACGACAGAGGAAAACGGAGAGAGAAGCGTTTTTTAAACGAATTTGTTGCTTGCTAAGATTATTTAGCGGTAATGGTGGATGAATGAAGTTTAAACGCTGAACATTGGCGGAGTATGTATATATATATATATATATATATATATATATATATATATATATTAAAAACACTCCGACATGTTTCGGTCCTAGGACCATCATCATGCCGTGCATGCTGCCACAATACCCAACTGGTACAGCGAAATTAATGTGACTTTTCGTAGTGTAACTTTAGCAAGGACAATATGGCTCCCTGATGATGGTCCTAGGACCGAAACATGTCGGAGCGTTTTTAATGTTTTAATGTGTAAATTTTATTAATTTTATATATGTGCAGTAGTTGGTATAATAATTGAGTAACTCATCAACATGCATGGTGTAACAACGAATATATATATATATTTATTTATTTATTTATATAACACATGGACAAATCTTGGAACTGCAACAGGAGGGCCGGATTTTCGAGGTTGCAAGTATAGAAGCAGATTAATTTTTGATATCTTTATTATTTCATCCTTCATTCTAACAATGGAATCTGATATTATTTCTTCGCATCTGTGGCCGGACCACCTTGGGGTTCATTCAGCCTCTTTATCTAGGAATACTGCACATCAGTTCGCTGGCGTTAAAACAGCTGGAACTTGAGGATGTTTGCTTATTTCAATTACAAGTGTTTGGCGCTCTATCGATACAGCACAAGTCATCTTATCTTTAGCTGTGCTTTATCTTTGTCTCGTGTTCAATTGCACGGATGCGTCTTTTGAAATTCGAATTCTCTCACGGTCCACGCTTAGCTGTAATTTCGTTCATGGCCATAAGAAAAGTAAGGCTCTTCCCATGTCGATTTCAGGAAACTCATATATACTAAACAGGATTAATTTCAGTTTCCTTACACTCAATTTCATCCAAATTAGAAAATAAATATTGAAAGCACGAAGAGAATTCACGTACACTCATTATGTTAATGCATGCGTTGTACTTGTCTGATTTTCGCAAATTTGCCCCTAACAGTAAAATTTTGTAGACTGCTACTGCACCTGATATTGGTCGAAATGTGATAAAAACTATAGAAAATACGAGTACAAACAAAATTTATTTAGATCCTTACAAAAAATAATGGCATTTACAGACTCGACTTCGACTTAACTTCATTATATGCAGATTCCTAAAGTTCACCCAAATGAATACAAAAATGTGGGACGAAAGAGTAAATGTTAATTTATAGCTTTAATAAAAGAATATTTTGACAGAGCCAGTTCTTTCAAATCTAAGACTTGCTCGACAACGTTTTATAAGCTGAAGAATGCACGCGTGTTTTGCATGTAAGGCTTTGCCGTTCTAGTGGGTAAGGAAACCAAATAACGAAATTCAAATGGTTTATCCTACGATGTGAGTTCCTTTGTGTTTATGTGTGGATAAACATTGTCAGAAGCCAAGCCGCGGGTGCGTTTATTTACGGGTTACCAATGTGACCACCGATTTTCTTTATACACTTGTCATGCGGATTTATGTCTTACCAAATCCTTGCTCCAGTAACGGTTGCCTACCTGCAGGCAGCATCGTCGGTGTTTTATACCACAAGCTGTAAACACAGTCTAGTGCTTCTGAGGATGGTCGAAATTATCGCCCGAAACATGTTGAGCTGATTGAAATCATTAATAAAATTATTATTGTTTGCATCTAGTTGGCTGTTTGTATTATTGTATCAATGATGTGCACTGTCACACAAACACCAAAATTGTAGGGTGTGAAGGTGAGGAATAACTTCTTCTGATGCAGGATAGGGTTAAGTTGAGAGCTCCTGTGGGTAGGATAAAGAAATTCCAGTCACCAAATGGCACAAGACATGAGTTTCTATCACTTCTGAGTGGCAGTAGGTTTTAGGGTGCTTATTAATGCACATCTTTATTTTGCTAATTTTTAAAAATTATATTATTTTTTTACTTGGACTAAAAATGTAGAATAGTCGTTAATCATGTTGGTATCCCCGTAATACGTTCAGCTTTTGAGTTTTACTTTCGGAATACCCTGTTGGATAATTAGCCTCTGTTCGACACTACAAAATGAGATTGCATGAGTATTAATGTGAGTGTGACCAGTGATGTATCACGTTCAGGGAAGGATATAGGCTGAGGGTGTGAGGGATTTTGGTATGGAAGAAGGTATCTATAATTAAGTAAGAGGAATTTGGAGAGAAATGCGTAATGAGCAGTTTCTTGATTTTTACCAAATACTATTTGTGAAATAAAACCAAGAAGAAAGAGAGGGCATTAGATCTGCGCGCGTGGCTGAGAAGAGAAAGTCATCTGGGTTTTGGTGGGGGAAACTGAGAGAAAGACGTGGTTTGAAAGATATAGGCGCAGATGGGGGATAATATTGAAATGAATCTTCAAGAGATCTGGGAAAACTTGGACTGGTTTCGTCTGGCTCAAATCAGACACATGGCTGGCTGCTGTGAAGAAGGGAAAAGAAACCTCAGGGTTCTAAAACGTAGGGGTTTTCTTGATTAGCTAAGGACTTACTAGCTTCTCAGTGAGTACTCTGTTTGCTCCAAGGATTTAATTAGTTAGTTAGTGATTGTGAGAGGAAAGGCAAAGTGATTGCTTCAGAACAAATGCTGTACCCTTTCACACATTATTTCTGTTGCAATATACCAGGGCTTGTCCTCCAGCGTCTTCTGTACAACGCTGTCTAGAAGTGTTATCCACCTCCACCTCGCTCAGTCTTTGAACCCTTGCATAATGAATAGGTGAACACGCCCTGTGTGACGTCATAGAGAATAGTCTAGCGTCTGTACTTCTGCATGCTGCAGACACAACTGCATGGTTTACATGCAAAGTTGATTATCTCTGTTTTAGTTTACATTTTGTATAAAATTATCCTGAATTTCAGTTTTCGCCTGAAGAGCCGTTCATAGTCTTGTCCACTAGACACTGAAGAGTCCTGCAGTTGAACAGTAATATACACGTCGTACACGTGGTGATTAAAAAGTGAAAGATTTAAATAATTACTTATTATTCCATAAGGTTCTCACGGCGGTATAGCTCAAGGAATAACTTTATGGACTTTCTCCACCGTCTAATATATTAAACTTAATATAATTATTACAACACCGTCTTTCAGAGGCAGGATCAGCTCTTCGTCTTCAGGCATGCTTCTACAGTGACACATGAGATAAAGCACCAAATGTGTAATGGGATGTGAGGTGACATAGGTTTTGAAAAGTTTTTGGAACACGATGTGTTCACTGATTGAACTTAAATTTGTGTGTGCGGTGCGGATGGTGCCGTGCACGGCACCATCCGCACCGCACACACGACATACGCAGCGGCTCTCAAGACCACCACCCATCCAAAAACTCGGTGCAGAAAACCATATGCTGCAACTCAACATCTAATTCTCCTGATGATGGGCTTATGTAACCGAAACATGTCGAGCTAAGAATACATCAATAAAATTACCTAGTTGCATATAAAGTTGGCATTTCACTTTATTTAATGAGGAAGATGCACCGTCAAACAACCCTCAAAGTATGATCTGTCGAGGTGTGTACTTGAATTATTTTCCATACCTTCAACACTTACTTATGATTTTGGTAACATCTCATATAACAGGCCTGCAAACATTGCGGTTGTGCAGTAATGAGTTTCGCTAAAATCGATTTAGCTAGGGCCACATGTGTCCAGTGAGCGTAAATGGAACTATAGTAACCTTTCCACCGTAAAACCTTGTGTCGTTTTGAATCTAAACAGCAGCCTGGTCAAGTACGAGTACTCCGTTTCTATATGCAGTCTTGCTCGAACGGAAGCACACTGTGTTTTCTGTGAGGTACGAAATGAATTGTTATTCATAATGTCGAAACTATTTATTTTTTATAAACTGTCAGTCACAACTAAAGTTCGTAATTGGCAGCATTTAGTATTTATTACAATTTGTTTCAGCTAGCCCGACCACTTTCATATACTACGAAAACTGCAAAATACTTGGGAGGATATTTGGAAAAGTAAGGTCTATATAAAGAAATGAGATCCCAGGTGACATGAAGTTAATAATTCATAAGGATTCGTGTTTTTTTAATATAATTTTTGTAATTTGATATATTCCAGCTCTCTTGGACGTATGCGAGAATATTGCCTTGAACTTCTAGCTTCTACATTATTTAAGGTTATTCAATGTTGAGTATTTGTTTGTGGTACGTAATTGTACTTTGAGCAGATAATGTAGCGTAGTTTGGTGGTTTTTAAGTTTTTTTTTATTTAGTATAGTTAACGGTTTGGTAGTATAGTAGAATATAGTATAGTATAGTATAGTATATCTGCAAAGCGAATTTGTAGTTATAATTTACGCGCCTCATTTAATTGCGAATCTGAATATTGAAATTAAACGATGCAATGAATAAGATGGTGATAAAGAAATTGTTAGAATAACAACTGAGAGAAATGTGAAGATTCTTGCAATTTTGAAGAATTTTTGTATTCATATTAGTGAATTTCCTGAATGTCTGAAATTAAAATAGAAACTGATATTTTTATTTCGGGGTGGGAAGTACATAAATTCTCAGGCTCCTTTTACTGAGGACTGAAGTCACCAACGCTGTGATAAGGCTGAATTCCATCTGTAGTGATGGAACCAGTCGTAGAAACCCGTAAAAATGTATTATGATACACATAATTATGTCGGACGAATTTATAATTTCGTACCAGGAATTGGATACGTCACAAGTTTGGGCAGGTTTGCTCTGTATTTTTATTGAATTGAGCTTGATTCTATTGAAACTGGACATTTCTTTCTGGGGTTTCTCCAACTATCAATTAATTTTGTTTTCTATGTTCTGCATTTCTTAAAATTCCTCAAGGTTTTACATTCATGGTTCCGTGCATCATTATAATTGTTCCAAACTAAACACCAACAAGATGACACTTTTGGACTATCCTTTATTTCACGGTTAGTCGTCCTTCACTCTACATGTTTCGAGCTTCAGGGAGCTCATCATCAGGAGTTCACTTTTTCTACACTGTACAGGCAGTCTCTGGCATAATGTATAATCTTTTGCTGTATTCCACCCGTTCTCCTACGTGTTCTGTTCCTGATTTCACGGTTAGTCGTCCTTCACTCTACATGTTTCGAGCTTCAGGGAGCTCATCATCAGGAGTTCACTTTT
>Ga0123354_10000710_pt1 | contig 35671 bp, 22 predicted proteins | sample TergutLab28metaG_2_FD_97872 | JGI IMG/M metagenome (GOLD analysis project Ga0123354, IMG submission 97872) | Labiotermes labralis P4 segment gut microbial communities from Petit-Saut dam, French Guiana - Lab288 P4 | ecosystem: Host-associated > Arthropoda: Insects > Digestive system > Gut ... | reverse complement strand
CTCACTCAGGCATGCGTACCTGGGCTCCTTCTTTTTTGAGCCCGAGGATATTAGGAGTTTAGGCTTGGGGGCCATCTGGAGCTATAGCAAGGCTGCGGGGCTCCCGTGATTCGATATGGGGCACAAAGGGCCCGTCTTAATTAAGGCCTAGGTGCATCGGGGCTGAGAGGCCCCGAACCCAAATGCAAATCAATCAATCAACCATCCGGGCCATACAATGACAATATATGACATCCCTTGTATTGTCAACTCCTCTTCGCATCTCGTGGCTTCTCCTTGACACATAAAAGCAGGGTATCGGGTTTCCGGAATTTATCCCTTCAACAGGGATATTTTTCATAACGAAGAATTTATGGGGGCTTAATTTACAGATAGATCTACCCCTCTTAGTGGCTGCAACAGCTTCCAATAGTAACAGTGAACCCCCAAATACGTCGATTAGTTCTCCAGGACCATCAACATCTACTTCAAAGGAAGACACACATCATCCTTCTCCAGAGTTTTTTCGACTTCTTCCTAAAGCAGGACCCAGAAAAAGTCAGATTGTTAACAAGAAGGGGAAAACAGCTGCCATTTTGACTGATATCCCCGTCAAAAATGTTTTGAAAAAAACTACAACGCGCGTCTTGGAGCAAATGAGAAAAACTGAACCCAAGAAAAGAGGAAAGAGAAGCGTGTGCAACATTTCAAGTGAGAGACACACAAAACAAAAATTGAAAACTATCAAGAAATCGAAGAATGCAAGCGACACAAAATAAGTAGTCTCCAAGGATACTTTACGCCTCTACTGTCTTGGCGCATATTCTAGAAGTGCGTCCAGTGAAATTTGGATTCAGTGCATAGTGTATAAGTTGTGGGCAAACAAGAAATACACTGATGGCAGTCCCACGTTTATTTGCTCAAATTTCCAGTCCGATGGGTCGGAATACTTTGTTTAAAAATGAATGCTGTTAGTTGTATGCTATTGCTGCGATGTGTTAGCTTTGCTTCTAATTTCCTTTTTCAGTTTAAATAAACGTGCTCCATTTTGAGCCGATTTTTTCATTTTTTTTCAAAATTGTTATTACCATCACAATTTCTGTAGCTGTGAAAAACTTGTATTTGACACAATTATATCTTAAAACTGTAAATTGACCATTGTCTGTCATTATCAGACTGAAATATTCGCACCTTGATTTTCCATGTATTTTTAACATACGCCAACTTGCCCCGTGTGAGGGGCAGGTTGGCGCCGTTCAGAAGTTTGGGAAAAGAACCTCCCTCTCTACTTACTTATAGATGGCGTGAAAATTATATAGCTCAGATTGTAGCCCATGAGTGCCACTAGCCAACTGTGCCCTTATATTCAAATTAGAGAGTACAGAGAAAACGTAAAAAACCAAAAAGTAAACATTGTGCCGACTAGCCCCCTCTCCCTTAAGTTGGAAAGAAAGGGGCCAAAAAACAGGTATTGGTGTCCAAAAATCGCTTTGAAGTTTGTGAAACTCCTTCACTTTTCCTTATATCCGAAGTCTGCTGTGCGCTTAGCGGGCACAAAATCATAGGGCCCTCGTATTTTGAAGAAACAAATTCCGTGTCCATTGTGTTAAATAATTTCTGACCCAATCATTCAGGAAATAAAGAGAAGAGTTGGAAATATATGAGATTCAATTTTCTTTGTAAGAATTCAATGATGGTTTTCGAAGAAAAGTTGTAAGTATTTCAAAACAAGAACTTCATAAGGTACAAGACCTGTTCAGAGGCTTGAAATCAGGACTTAAGAATGAAGAACCGTCAACACAGCTATATTTTTATAGTATTTATTTCTGCAATATGTTTCAAACACAAAGGGCCATCTTCAGGCTAGAATACTATAAAATGCGTAAATGGAAATAAAATTGCATTATAGTGTTTGAAACATGTTGCAGGAATGAATAATGTAAAGACTAAAGATGTGTTGACGGCTCTTATTTCTTTTATTTTGTAAGTAACACACCGGGTTCCTAAACTCAATTGAAGCTACACGAGGTAAGTTTACCTGAATGAGGAAAACAGGCTCTTAATTACAACCGGACGAACAGATCGTAGGTGACGCAACTCTGCTCATAGCTGCCATGCTCATGGACACGATAATAAGACCTCTGTCAGTACAAGTTACGTATGTTACTTTCCTCATAGAAAGTTCCGAAGACGAACCTCGAATAAACACTTAGCTTGAAATACACTTGTTGTTAGATGTGGATGCCACAAAATTTTCTGGGCAAATGCAAATCTTATTACTGTAAACTGCGTTAGCCACAGCCATGCAGTCTGAATTATCTGTGCAGCTGTCTCCTATACCTCTACAAATATTAGAGTAAATTAGAACGACACGGCACTGAACTTTCATAAAGTTCGAGTTACTGCATTAATGTGATGTTGACAGTACACCTAGCACTTCTGTGTGGCAGCATCAATTGCAATTTAAGCAGATGCATTGCTGGTGCCAATTGGAATCCGGCTGTTCTGAATAAAGCTTACCGTGTCTCTGATTCACGTTTATTGGACGAAAGGTATTCAACCGTTCGCGTTTAAAAACCTGTTTTGTTGTGTGGTTTACATAAATTGAAAATATTGCATTATTATGCTGAAATATATCTGTGCTATTCCAAAGAGACGCCTCTTTAAGTGCAGTAATATTTTTCTTTAATTTTTATTATTATTATAATATATATATATATATATATATATATATAAATGCGGATGATCTTGTGCTACTGGGTAAGAAAGGAACGGTACTACAGAGCATGATTGACAGAATAATAGAAAGAGGAAGGTGTTATGGAATGGAAGTGAATGTGGAAAAGACTGAGGTAATGAGGATCCCAATACACTCGTCCCCAGTACAGAGTATGATAGACAAAATAGGACTGGATGATGTAGAATATGTCTTTATTTTGGGTAGAATGATGATAAAAGATGTACAAGTGTAATTTAATCTAGGATTGCCATGGCAAAGCAGCATTTAACTAGAGAAAGAAGGTTCTTTTCACCAGCAAATTGAACTTACTATTAAGAAATAAACAAGTATTGTAGTACACTTGAGTCATGGCTTTGTATGGTCCTGAAAATTGGACACTGTGGAAAGCAGATCAGAAATACTTGGAAATATTTGGAAAGTGTCGAATTGTGATGCTGGAGAAAGAACAAGATCATTTGGACTAGTAGTGTGAAAAAAGAAGTAAGACACACAGTCAAGTAGGAAAGGAATATTCTACATACAATAAACGGAAGGAAGGAGAGAAAGAAGGAAGGAAGGCTTACTGGATTGGTGACCTCTTGCGTAGGAACAATTTCCTAAAACACATTTTTAAAGGAAATGTAGAAGGAAAGATAGAAGTGACCAGAAGACGAGGAAGAAGACGTAAGCAGCCACTGGATGACCTTAAGGAAAAGACAGATACTGTGAATTGAAAGAGGAAGCACTGCATCGCAATCTGTGGAGAACTTGCTGTGAAAGAGGCTAAGGACCTGTCGCAAGACGGGTTACGGATTGAGTGAATATATAGCCGTGCACAAATCCCGGGCGACTCAATTTTGTGCTGTGGTGCTTAGTATTTGTAGGTTCTCAGTATGGAACTTGCTGCATGTGGCCTTTGTAGAACCCAGACTTTGAGGTGGCTCCTAAATTTTGCAAAATTGTCATCACCAAATGTCGAATTATCAACGGTCACACCGCTACGAGAGCTTTAATATTTCAAGATACTGTGCGATACTGTACGGCGTCAGCTCTTAATGACTCAGTTTCACACATAGCCCCACCTCTGGTGAACACCAATCTGTCTTAACGCTCGCTGATCCTGTAACGTATTCGCAAACACGACGCTTACAGTTTAGTTAACAGTCTGCCGTTTGCCTTCGAGGTCACCATACCTCACTCACCCTGACTGCTGTCTGTTGGGGAACAGAAAGACATGGTGTACCAGCCAGAATCAAGACCAAATACAAGAACTATTGCAGCGAATCATGAAGTCCGCTGACCGCACAGGTGACATGATAAAATTATCCGAAAGGCAACAAATTAGTAATTGATATCGTTTATTTCTGGTGTAATCTGATGCATAACCAATTTTTTACGTTGCAGACCTACACTATGATAAAACGTATGTTTTATATATACTTTTTCTGGGCGCTGTGGCCCAATGCCTTTATGGCTTCCTCATGCTTGAGGTTTCTAGATCACACACGACACGCCACACTCGGTAGGACTCCTCTGGACGAGTGATCGGCTCGTCGCAGAGACCTGTATCTAAAAAGAAACAATACTAACAAGAGACAAAATTCCATGCCCCACAATCAGCAAGCGAGCGACCGAAGACCCACAATTAAGACCGCGCGGCCAACGGTATCGACTGATAAAATGGTAAAACTTTTAGTTACAGCCCTGTGCGTGCATTAAAACGCTCGTACAGACGTTACTTGTAGTAGTTGAACATACGGTGTTACAGACTTTGTATTAAAAATGAGGCATATAACACCTTGAAATTTGGTACACGTTTTGCGGAACATTCGGTATATACTCCCTAGTACAACAGCTAACCTTGGAACTTCACTTGCTACTCGTCGGCGATTTGGTTTTAAAAGTAAGGGCATAACAAATAATTATTTAGTTACATCAACTAAGGTTTATATTAATACCGTTCCACTTACAAAATTACTTGGAAAAAGAACTATCAGCGTGCAGTGTACCCCAGGATCCATATAATCCTTTTTTCCACAGTTCAACTCCAGTTCGGTCTCATCGGTGTTAAGTCTGAATTCTCATCTTTCTGGCCACACATCTTGTTTTCACAATTCTTACGGCTATCACGCGACGCAGCTATTTTCAGTAAGACAGTGGCTTTAGTGGCGTAAGGTGCTACCTTCACGCCCATGACCTATCCCCTCCACATTGGCCAGTTGACTGACAATGCTGCACCGGGCACCGGTGCAGACCTGTTTCAAACCATAAAAATGGGACAAATGGGATTCTTACATATGCATCGCACTTCATTAATAGTGTCTTTGTTCCAGCCATGAGGCTCAGCCATCATATTTAATTTGGAAAGTGGGCTTATTTGATTTATTTCTGGTTATATTTTGCCCTTAGTCCGTGTATGATGATGATGATGTCGATAATAACAAATTGTGCACTATTAGAAATTATATTATTAATGCTGAGATGTGCTGCCTTTAATGTGTCGTGTAATTCTAGACTACGTACTCTACCTGTGGTATTACGCTTTCAGATTGTAGCATAAACAAGAGTTTTATGTTAAACAGCATGCAGACGACTTTTTGGTACTTTAGGAAACGAAAAAAAAAATGGTGGCCAGTCCCGTAGACAAAGAGGATGGATCACACAAAGACATGTTGAATGTATGGAGCCAGGTACTTTCGTGTGCATATGTTGGTAGTTAACCGTCGGTGGTAGCACGGATGAGTGTTCGGTTGCTAACTTGTTCTCTCTGATCCATGCTTGTTCTAATTCAAATGCCAGAGTTCTCACGTATCTAGACAGTGGTTTGCGGTTGTAATAGTTACAATACGCGTGTATAGTGTACCCGGTGTTTAAAAGAGTGGAGTTTAAAAGTCTGAGTGACATTGACTGTTATAGTATTCGTTTATTGTGTTTTATTGATTTCTTACGCAGAAGTAATATATTTTAGTGCTGATGTGTGGTCGATGTTGGAAATTGTGCCTTGGATTGGAGACGACAGCATTCAAAGAAGAAGGTTAGGATTTCTGACCGCTTTCAGTATGGGTTTTCATAATATCTTCCACCACAGTTACTTTACGCTGCCATTTAGATGTTAATGAGATTATCCTCTTTCTGTGTAGTGTGGTTAGATTTAGATTTATATGGGTTTTTTTGAGTTCTTAAAGTGAATTTTTATTAGCACCAGTGTTACCCTTAATACGAGAAAGTTAGATTATGTTTTTTCGTCATGAAATTCCATGGTTATAATTAACCATATATTTTGAAGTAGTAAATTAGGGGTGTATTTCTTTATATTCATTTTCATATTCTGCACGGTTTTTTCCCCCCAGTACCACAAAATTTGAGTGCTGTATGATCTTGATAACGCGTTTGATTGTGTAAATAATGAATTATAACTGTCAGAGCTAAGTTTTTTTGGAGATGGCGTTATAGGTGGATGGTGGTTTAAACTACACCTTCATGACAAAGCAGAATGTAGGACTGAAGTAGCCAGATTCTGATTGTAATGTATACTCAAACTTGGTCATTACAAAACATGGATCCCCTGAAGGTTTAGTATTTTGTTCTTTGCTTATATATGTTGAATGATCTATCCCACTCATCAACACCAGTTCTGAACCCATAATCTTCACAGATACAAGTTGTAATAATATATCACATCCAGAAATTGACCACTTTCAAAAATACATGAATGGTGATGTCACTAGCTTGAACACATGTTTTCAAACCGGTAAACTTACACTAAACTTTCACAAAACCAGTTTTATTTAATTATGTACTAACAAGAGCAGTTGTAAATCTAAATGAAGACAAAACAACTGAATAAGTTAAAAGGTAAAAGAAAATGTAAATTTCTCCCTGCCCATTCTTTGAAGGCATTCATTCATTCATTTATTTCACATTCTACTGACCTTATACAGATGTGGAACTAGTCATGTATACATTTAGCATAACAAATGAAGCATATGAAGGGAGTAGAGGTATACAGACAGCCCTTGGTTTATGACAGGGTTCTGTTCCTCGAGGAACTGTGGCAAAACGTGTCGGTTTAATATGAACCAAATTATATTATATAAGTCAGTGGAAAGTAAATGAGTTATTGTCTCAGACCCCTCTCAAAATTGGCATAAGTAATGTAATATACGAGTAAGTGCTTGGCATGTAAAAACAGCATTTTTTAAAATATAAGTCAATTAAATGTAATATAAAATATATAATCCTCAATAGACCAGTGGTGGAACAGTAGTTTATATTGGGATAGTTGCCTGAGGATGGTATTTTATGGCAGAACTTGTAACAAGCAATGTGTAATAATACCCATGTAATAGTTGTATTTGCCTGAAAAACTAGATGGAAAAATTTTGTATCATTTTAGGTCAATACAGTATGACACTAAATTAAATGCTTGTAATGAAAATTGGTGTAAGGTTCTGGATTGTAGTAGTACTTCCTAGCCTACACAATTCACATCCCAAAAGACACACATTTTACATGTAGTTTCATAGAAATGCTTCAACTTGTGCATTGAAGGTAGCAAGATGTGACAAATTTAACTCCATGAAGCAGAGTCTGTATTGAGAAGCTAATGGTTGCTGTAATAGACAGATTTTTGCATTTTGTGAGCATAGTCTGACCCTGAATATAGAGGCAGCAGTTCCCATATACTGCCACATCTCAGAAGACATTAATTTTTATTTTGCCAGGTTCTTCAGCCTGTGTGGCTGACCTGTACAAAATTTGAGATCCTTGCAGTGGTTATGCTGAAGATTTAAGCCTGCTCAGATGTTAACCATGTCAACTGGCAATACTTACCAGTGCCTCAAAGAATTTTAGGGCCTTCAAAATGTTGGTAACCATTTGCCAGTCAACACAATGTAACATCCCTGAAGACTTGAATCACCACTAAAGACGTAGCTAACTGCATGGTGCATATAACCACTTTGGAAGCTTATAGTTGCTTGTACATGTATAGTTATGAGGTTACCCACATTTCATGGAAGCCAAAGGTTTATTGTCCTCTTCACAAGAATCTACCATAGGTCCTTGTCCTGAACCAGATGGGTTTAGTCCACACATTTCATGTCTGTAAGATCCATTTTTTATTTTCCTCCCATTTTTGCGTAGGTCTTCAAAGTATTATCCTTCCTTTAGGTTTTCCTACCAACACATAGTGTGCCTTTTTTTCTGTCCCCTTCCTCATATCTTATTTCATAATAATATTAGTTGGCAAGGTATATGAATGATGAAGTTTCTGTGCATTTTTTTTAGCCTCCTGTTACTGCCTTCCTCAAAGATTCAAATATTTTCCTCAGTACCCTGTTCTTGAACACTCCAAGTCTGTGTTATTTCTTTAATGTGAGAGATGTGATACCAAGTTTCACACCCATACAAAAGAACAAGCAAAATTGCATTTCTCTGTGTAATCATGCTTTTATATAGCGACTGGAAAGACAAAATATTTTGAAATAAATGGTTGCAAGCATTCCATAAATTTGATACAGGTTTGATTTCTCCATAAATGCAAGTTTTGTGTGTTTGTATATTTCCTAAATGTGTGAATTTTGCCAGATTGTTCAAGGATTTATTAGTTTTCTTTAGTTGTGATTTTGTCCTATATTATGTGATTGAGACGTGAACATTCAGGCATACAAAATGCAGACATAAGAAGAAAAATGTTTCAAATATTGTCAGTGAAATTAATGACTACACAGAACTTGACACAGCACTTATATTGAATGAAGAACAGAACGTCAAAGTTGGCTTTGGAATACAGGCCTCTGGGATGAATAAATCCTGGATGCTTGAAGGCGACTTGGAGAGACCAACCACAGCTAGAGGACTGAGGGAGAGAATTAAATAAAGTCATATGTTGTTGTCATTGTTGTTGTTGGTGGTGGTGGTGATAATGTAATGAAACTTGTCACTTGTTAAGAGTAAAAAAGACTCAAAACTGTGAAATAACTGAGGGGTACACAAATCAGGTTGCCTGAGTGGCAGTGTCTAATATTTGTGGTTCCTCAGCATGGAACCTGCTTCAGGTAATCTGACACCTGGGGTTTTTAGGTGTCTTGTAGAATTTTGGAAATTTGTGGACCCCTAACATCACCTGGGCTGTAATTTGTTGGAAAGACATTGGTAGGTTTCAATAAATAGTACTCAGACCACGTAAAAAACATGTTACACTTTATACAACGTACACAAAATATTTACAGTTGTCTCACAAGATCACATTTCAAGATCTTAACCAAATGATGGACTTCTCTTTTTCAGCACATCCATCTGTGAAACATATTGTCCTGTCTTATAATTCTGATATTCAGTACATCCATCTTTAAAACATACTGCCAAATTTTATAATTTTGATGTTCATTACATCCATCCATGAAACATATTGCTATGCTTTATGGGTGTTATACATACTCAGTTATGTACAATTGTAGGTATGCACTGGTTGGGTTGATTCAAATAGTACTTTTATTTTACTTCAATGTTATAATAACTTTTCTGGTATTTAATTTCTTATCACACATTTCTGGTACAGACTGCATTACCTCTTGCACCAGTTTCAGCATCTCTAATGTTAGAATGAGGAGTTGTTTATCTTTATAAAGGTGTATTAACCCTTTGATTCTTAATTTATTTATGTTATATATAAACAATAAGTTCCCACCTTACAGGGAACAGACTCCATCTCCAAAACAAAGACCAATCAGTTAATGTGGTTTTGGGAAGTAATACTTGCTAATTGCAATAATGAAAACATGTATGTATGTAATACAAATACACTCTGTGGGTAAAGTACAGACTTGTTAAAAGTTACAGCAGGCAGTAAATACTGTTATCACTGTGTTTTAAATGGTTATATGTACAATTTCAGATTTATGAAGTGATCTCTGTGTTGGTCTAAGCTTTCAAAAATTTGTAAACCACTTACCATGAAACTTGGTATGGATAGCATGTTAGTAAGATGTAAATCATTGTGATTCTTTTTAACAACCCTAACACCAGTAGGGTCTGTGAGGAACACAGCTATAGAAACTACCAAGAAGGGCATGAGGTCTCCAGCATTCTGAAATGTTCTTATTAACTGATGTGTGGTGTGTGAAAGATTTCATTCCAGAAGTATAAATTGAAGAGATGTATGGCAGGCTATGTTGAGCATGTCACATAGAAATGGAAACTTACTCTATGAGTTGTTCACAAAAAATGTTATCTCTCAATAAAACTGACTTTGGGTTGCAAAACAAATAATAAATGTGGAACTACAGAGTACAACAAGGGAAGTTGTATTTCATTACTTTTCAGGAAAGAGGTTTTTCTAGGTTGAGTTTATTCAAAAATTATTTTTGTAATTCATGGGTACTACACTTCTCTCTAATTTAAGGTTGTCTGTTTGTACTTAACTTCCAACAGACAGGAATTGAGTATTTCAGTATAACATCCTGAAATTTACAAAATCTGAAGTTTGAAAGTTAAACGCAGCAAAGTTTCCTTGTTTGGAATAAAACTTGGCTTTTCAAAAATTTGTTTTGTGAAGTGTTATTTTCAGTTCATTAGTTTACCACTGTGGTTGTGCACTTAGATGCATTTTAGAAAGTCAATTGTGTTTGTGGTTGGCAAGCTCACTTATAAGCCAAGGGTCTGCAGTCTGAGAGTGCTTTGGAAATACAGCGTGTTCATTTGACAGCTACATGAATGTAATTTAGCCACTAGGATGGGCTAGACTGACATTGATATTACCTATGTCAACATCATCTGCACAGATGTGGACTTTACCAACAAAGCCTATACTCATTACACTTTCTCTTCAGAACATCTAACTTGAAGTAAGTTTATGCATAGTATGGTAGGTGACTGTTATTGTCCTATATGATGTCAAGTACAAAGTTTTTTTGCCATTTGTGCTGATGTTCTGGAAACCATGGTCTCTGGTGCAAAGGCAAATGTTATAGCATTGCATGGACCTCTCTTAATTTCTCTTCAGTGATCACTTAGCATGTTGATCAATTTCTTTTTCATCTAACGGTAACCCCATCTGTCATAATTTATTTATGACTGATGGAATAGTGTTTTCGTTTGATACTGTAACACCCTGAAATTTACACTGTGAACTTCTCTTTTTCTTACATGTTTGAATCTAAGACAAAAATTTGTTCCAAACACGTTGCAGTTTGATGCAAAAAGTAACATGGAATTACTGTGACACAGGCTGTTGGTGCCATGATTGTAAAAAAGTCAGCCATGTCATGAATTAATAATATTCTGTCTGTGAACCTCTTTTTCACACAAGAACCTTTGAAAAATTCTGCTTTTTGTTATTGAAAATGATGCCCTTTGACTTCATGCTTCTTCATGGTGCTTCAGTGATGCTGATGATGTGTGAATTTACTCTAAGAAGTAAAATAAAAGTAACAAGTGACATCTAGTTGGTTTTTTTATTCATCAGCTTACTGGAGAATTAAGGTGCATACCTAAGAATGACTTTGAACTTATTAAATGGTGAAAATTGCAAACAAGGAAAAGGTAAGAGTTGCTGTATATGAATGCTTAATGTGATTTACTTTTTCAAAAAAAGTTGTATGTTTTAGTTTATAAGAAATTATTTGTGCCAAAATTGTGTCTGTCTTATGCTGTTTTATTTTATATTTCTTCATACTTCATTGAGGAAATTGTGATGTTACAGTGCTGTGGTGTATTTGGGTAGGCTAAATTTATCATGATATCATTTCAAACAATATGTTGGTTTAAGCTGAGTAACTGTTGCTAAGTAGCCAAACCCAGAGTATCTCCTGCTGTTGGATATGGTCCTGAGCCAGTTCCACCCACCTCTTATTCCTGAAACTTCTTTTTTCAAAGATCAATTTCCTGCCATATTCTTGGTTTTCCAAGAGGCTTCTCTACTACATTTCTGTATACATTCCTTGTCTTCCACATCTTGGTTACATGTGGAACCCATCATAACCTTGCTTCTACTGTCATAACAATACTAGGTGACCTGATTAAATTATACAGATCCTGGTTCTGTAAGACCTTTAGCTGCTCACTTACTACTCCCTTGTTACATCCATCCTCAGCACTTCCTCTTCAGATGCATTAGACACATGTATATCATTTCTAGTCCTTCCAAATCTTGTGGCATGTGTTCTAAGGAAGAGATTACATTTCACCATCGTATGAAATACATCATGATCTTGGTAATAACAGGCATTTATCATATTTGTTTTAATAGTTTTATTATGAACTTAATTTCTAGTGTTCATCTTGTTCTCAGGTACTGTAATTCTGGAACATTTTCAAATGATATTTTAATTGTATGTAGACATGATTTTGATGCTAATTTTGGTTTTGTGTGATGTTTGAGTTGTATCAGTTTCTATGCTGACCTGTAGGAGAATTTATGTATTATTAATAAGCTAGTTCTAAGTTTAGGTGATTCATATAATTTACACACTAACAATGTCACACTCTTTGAAGACTGTCAACCACACTTGCTGATTTTGCTGTTTACAAAAACAATCAGAGTAGCCACTGTGATTAGCTAATACAAAGGAAATTGAAGAAATAAGGCAACAAAGTTTTGGATTTTGTATTACAATTCTTAAGGGAATACTATTCTGACATGCTACTGTGACACGCTTGCTGAATGTGCTGTTTACAAGCCCAGCCTGAGTAGCTTCTGTGATTAGCTAATACAATGACAATTGAAAAAAATGAGGCAAATTTTCATGTAAAATACTGGAGATTTGTCAGACAGCACTTCTGCATACTTTATGTTTGCTATGTACTGAAGCCAAATCTGTTTCCAGTAAAGCTTATGCAGTCTTCATGGCACCATGCTGTCATTTGATTTTTGTGGTCAGAAGGGGTAACACCCTCCAAGAATCACATGAGAATATGGAAAAACATAAAATACAAATGAAGGTATGCCAATGAGTAGAAAGGTGTCAAAATGGCAGTACAACTATTGTTGAAGACTGCTCATACTCTCTGACCACTTCACAAATGGCAGACAGTGTTGTAGGAGTTAATGGTGTGGTTCAGCAGGAAACAAAAAGTTTATTAGCTGTGCATCTGCATACTCCATCATCCATGATGACCCTGACTATTACAGAATTTTTGTGAGGTGGTTGCCAAAGCAGCTTACAGATGAGTGCGAACAGTCATACATGAAAATGTCCATACAGGTCGCTCAGTGACATTGTGAAGAAGGGGAGGTCTAATTGCAATGTATTGTCATATGCAATGAAACAAGTGGGAACCTTTTTGAACCTGCAAATAAATATTACAGCATGGAGTGGAAACATGTGTCATCATCCTTGGCCAAGAATTTAGAAGTGTGTTCCTTCTGCTGGCAAAGTGTTATTGACACTGTTTTGGGACTTAAATGGGTTCATTCTCAAGCACTGCCAGGATCATGGATGGACAGTAGTGCATGGTATTGTGCTGTGTTTGAAGGGGAGTTGTAATGCATCATGACAACAGTCGTTCTTACACAGCAGCAGGAGCTGTTGAAATTATTAAAAAATTTAAATCACCCTTCTCCCTTAAACAACATTGGGGTCAGATCTTGATGCATTTGATTACCAGATTTTTGGACTCCTGAAAATTGTGATGCTTGGATGCCAATTTCCTAAGTGTGAAGAGGTCAAGGATGTGGTGTGCATGTGGTTAGCACACAACCAAAATTATTCTGTGCAAATGGAATAATGAATTTCATGGACTAAAACAGCAATTGTGTCAAACACTTGGGGACTGCATTGGAAAGAGAGCGCATTTGCTCATGTCTACATTTTGTAGAATAAAAAAATTGCCTATACTTTTTTTAATTCTCCTGCATACTGACGGTAAAGTTGTCCCTGTCCACACCATGAAGGCATATGGAGCAATAGGAATATAGTTCCACTCTTTCTTAATCTCAGCAGTAGTTGGAGGTGAGTGGTCAATTTCATGCCCTGGCTGCTTTACCTCCAGAAAAGAGCCCAAGTAATCATTGATTAGGAGGCTGGGTGGGATCCAGAGCTGGTCTGGATGTTTTGGAGAGGAGAAAGATCTTTTGATCCTGCTGGGAATTGAACCCTCAATTGTGCAGCCCATAGCCTAGTCACTGGTGGCTACACTATTCCAAAATATACAGTATATGATTTAATTCTGGTATGAGTTTCTAGTCTCTGTTTTCACTATAATGTTGTGTTGTATGTAGTTAAGATTTTCTGTTGTACATCAATGACAAATAATTATCAGAATGGTTACATTTGTATTCACTGTGTAAGGAAATTAACTGTATTTACTCTATCTTTGGGAACTTTGGAAACTTTTCATTATATCAAGGCTTTAAGTTGTACCACTGAGACAGTGTATTTGTTCAGTGATGTTCATTACACATACACATGTCAGAATATCCCATATTCAACATAACCAAAACTTAAATGCGTGTTCCCTGAGAATTTTTGTAATATAACATAGTATGTAAAGAGCTAACAGTTTAATTGGAATAGTGTACTGTCATGGGCAAAACAATTAAAATTGACACACTGGTCATTGATATATAAATATGTCATCAGATTGAAATCGTTGATAATGTGTTTGTGAACATAAGGTACAAATACCCACATTTATGGATCCAGAAATTTCCATTTGTTGCAATTGTGGACAGTACTGAACAATAATAATCAAATATGTATTGCGGCACCTGCTGAGATTAAGAGGATTCAAAAACTTTTCACTTGGAATAGATTTTTGTCTTGTCCATCCCCAGGAACACTGAACAAGTGTCACGTGTCAATTCTTACTTAAGGACTGAAGTAATAGTGTTTGCCATGTAGCCCTGCTTTTGTTGTGGAGTGTAACAGTTTATGGCTTATACTGGCTTGATATTACAGAATTATTACATATTGTGTTTAGGAAAAATGGTCAATTAATTATGTACAATCATCCCAAGTGATATCAAGCTACCACAACTCAATCAAGCAGGATCATGTGCCAGCATATAATGATGTGGTTGGTTGAGTTGGGACATATTTAAATCAAGGGTCAGCACAGCAGTTTAAAAATTGCGTATCCTGCCCTATTAGCCTCTATAAATAAACTAGATATTTTGTAAGGCAGACACTTTCTTCCCTCCTTTGATCATCACTTTTCCATCTGCTGTACAACATATGCAACTTTCTAAATTATTTGTTTTGGTCACAGTCAAATATTCCATCCAATACAGCTCTCTTTTTATTATAACACAGCTACATATTTTGGTCCCTTATTTGGACCATCATCAGGCTACAGCATAAAAATGTTTGAAAAAAAGGCAAATGTGCACACAATAATCTATACTTCTTTTGTGAGAAATTTAGTCAAGCTTATAATATCAGTCAGTATAAAAACTTAAGAGAGGAGGTATTAAAAGTAACATGAATATTTACTTCAACAACCTGTGTATAAAGATTTCTCAAGAGAAGTATTGATTTTTGCATACATGTTTGCATTATTTTAAAACGTTTTTTGCAGTTACCTGATTGTGGTCCAAATAAGGTACCAAAATGTGTAGCTGTATTACAATAAACACGTAGTTCTGTTAGATGGAATATTGGATTGTTTATTTATATTGTAAACACAATGGGTTGGCAACTGTCAGATTATTTGTTCTGGTGTTTTTCATCTTCCAGTAAGTAATAGAAATGTATATTTTTCTTTTTAGGAGGGGTTTTTTTTTTTTTTTATTTTTGTTGTTTAAAGCAGGTTAAAAGTTTTTTCAGTTTTTAATAAAAATTTATTTTTTTTTTTTTTGGGGGGGTTTTTTTTTTTTTTTAATTTGGATGGTTAAAGCAAGTTAACAGCTCATGCAGTTGTACTGATGGTCCCTTTGGGCTTGATCAGCATAACGGCTCTCTTCAGAGTGTAGTCCCATCCTCTCCAGCGGAACCATACGATACCTGGAATAGGTGTATGACTGTTAATGCAAGCACATATAACATGCACAGTCTAGAATTGATGGTATTTAAGTAGTGCAAATAACATGGGTTGGAATTTCTGCCTGGTCAGACAGCATGGTTGAATAGCTACTAGCTGTGTATAAACACCATGCATACTCTGCAGAAATCACCTTTCAGCTGTTCTAGCAGCCATTGTATTTGAGATTGGTGTTTTTCATTGATTTGCTGTTCATTCAAACAAGTACTGACCCATACCCCTGGCCTCCTTTTCCCTCCTTTTTGCCCCACTTTCTCATGCTGCAAGTTCCAAGATATCAGTCCACTACTGTAGTTCTATCTGTAGTCAGGGGCAAATTGAATGTGAACTAATGAAGTTTCAGGGCCCCTCACTTACAGGAGCCCTTTCACAGTCCCTGGGAGGAGTCATAAATAAATATTCACTTTTGTACCTAATTTTGTATTCTTTCTCATGAAGAGGGCCGCAAAAATTGTTCAGGTCCCATAAAACTTGGATCCACCACTGTCTGTAGTGAGTCATTTTTTCTGTTTGTGTTTCCAGGAAGATTCATAATGGCCAAACTAGATCAAATCATTTTGTACATGAGAAAAGTAGCTAAAATGATAGCAGATTTTTGTAAAATGGTTCCATGAAATGACTCCTGAGATATGACCAACCGACAAACTGTTGTGTTCTGTAAGACCTAATTCTTCATCAAACCCACTACCAAGCTCTTTGAATAATATTTTCACAAACGGTTATCATGTACAAGAGCGGAAGGATAGGAAGGGGATAGTAATGATGATACGTACGGCAGACACGTAAAAGTGATGAACCAGGAATACAGAATAAAGGATAGTGGAGAAAAAGGTGTGAAAGGGATCCTGGAAGGAATATAGGGGTTGAGGGTTGAAGATTGAGAAGAAACCATTTTCTGTGAGAGAAACATGTGCGTGTGCTAAAAAGTCATGACTCAAGACAGGATATATGTTATGTAAGAAATTACTAGAATTTCTATTATATATTCAGTGTGCATTACACCAACTTTTGAATAACTGTGAATACTACAGTGTACTGGCTATGTGTTCCACATACCATGAGTCATTCCTACCTTGCCTTGCTGTTAGATCTTGAGGATCATTGAGATACAATCCATTGAGTCCTCTGCCGCAAGACTTCCACCACCAACCACCCTTCAGCATAGAGGCACAGTTCAGGCTTGACCTGTCATTGTCCCTGCGAACAAACCATTTGATACTGAAGTGCAGCTTGCACACATACAGACTAGCAGTGGAGACCATCATATCACTGATGAGTTCTTGAAGGGCTGAACTCAAGTGAGTGATGAAAATTACTGTTCCAATAAAAGTCTCAGTCAAATTCTTTGATGGTTTTTATCACCATAAGAAAGTACATGCTTTGTAGAATATTCTTTGTGCTTTTGTGTAATTTACTGTTCTTGATGTTGATTTATAATGGATACATAGTTATTATTGCAAAATTAATCACATTGTATAATCTGAATTATATTTGTAGCCCATGTTTTCTCTCTTGTTATTCACACACACACACACACACACCAAGAGAAAAAAAATATATATATATATATGTATATCACAGAGGTGAAGTCCCACTGCATACCAAGAAGGCATTTGGGGTGGGAGTTGAGGTATAACTTTACTCATTATTTGGCACAACATTGAGGTGAGTGGTCAGCTTCATGTCCCAGGCGCTTTATCCCCGTGAAGGAATCCCATTACCCTCTAAATGGGAGGATGGGTGGGTGAGTGTTTTGCTGTCCCCCTGCTGGAAATAGAACCTGATGTAGTCCAACCTGTAGTCTAGTCACTACACTGACTTGGCTAACCAGGCTTCAATTTGTGTTACATGTACTGATGTATTGAACAAACGAGAAGACAAATGAATATATATAAAAAGTATGTTAAATCACTTACATGTTTCAAGGACATTATGAAATTTGTGTGTTTGTTTGGTGCAGCTTTTGTTTATTTTTGGCCATAGGGTTTGTTTTTTTGCTGTATACTGACTTTGTGTGTTTTTTCTTTGAGGTCTATAAAAATTATTTGTACAACCAGAATGTCTGTTTATAAATCTGAAGAGAAGTTGCGTTGGTTGTAATGCATGACCCAGTCAAGCATAGCCATACACTGGGTTGGTTAAGTGGTTTAGGTAAGAGAGACATGCCCAGGACAAGGGACTGAGACCATGAACTTTTCTTTCAACATTGCATTTGTTTGATTTGTAGTGAGATGTTAGGGCATGTAATATTGAGATTAAAATTGTGGCTACAACGTGATGTCCTCATGTACTGGGTTAATGGGTGAACATTTTTATTAAAAGATAGAATTTATGATGGTGATTCTTCTTTGCCAGAAGCAAGAGTCACAAAGAACTTTGGTTATGGAAAAAACTAGAGATAGAAACAAGTGAAACCTTTAAGTTCTGGAAATAGAGAGAACTGAAATTTGGCTTTGATTCATTATGCTGGTATAAAAAGTTGTGACCTTGTTGTCCATATTGTTCTGCTAGATTGTCAGAATTACAGTTTACTTTTCATCCTTCTTGATTGCACTGTTTAATCCAGATAATTACAAGCGTGTTCTGAGTTTTATTATTCTGACTTCACAGCAGTTTGTTTGCACATGTTATTGTTTGTTACAGTTTCAAACTTTTTCTTGTATATTTCTTAAATCAAGAATTGTGGGAAATTTTATTCACTCTGCTTTAATATGAATAGGGAGGCCAATCATCCACATAAATTATGAGCAGTATAGCACACTGTCTTCTATGTGTGTGGTATATTTACTGGTGTGGTCTTCAGTAAACCCTGAAAGACTTGAATGTTAAATACAAAATTTGTGGTGATGTTCATAGTATTGTCATAGGTTTTCATAAAGATCTGTTAATCTAATGGCACAGTAGCCATATTAAAATAATTATCTCCATGGAAACTGAATTTTTTTAGAGAGCTACCAGAATTTCATAACTTGTTTTGGATGGTACTAATTTTGCTCTAACTTTATAAGTTTGGATGACTGGCATATTTACATGATGTGTGCACATTTCAAGATCTTCATTCATGATGGCTGAAAAGATGTTAGTACATGCCTGTATGCACATGTTGCTCAAAATAAGAAAACATTATAGATAAAATGAATTATTTGTTATCAAAAATTTTAGTTTGTGCAAAAAAAAATATAATAACAGTAGTTCAATTCAGATACTTCATCTTTTCTCATTGTTGTTTTTGTATATGTGGTGTGTTTTCCCATTTTCCATGATGTGTTTCCTACACTTTAAATTGAAATGCTTAATACTTGCATGACTCCGGTAAAGTATAGAAGAGTGTGTTTGCATTCTGAGAACCATATCATAAAAGTCATTAGATTTCAAAGTAGACATAATGGTGGTGGCCAGGATGGAAGATACAGAGTGATATAATTTTGTTAGGAATCTCTTGGGACATGTGCTGAGTGCTTGGACACTATTTCGGAATATAACGTTAATGTGGATATTAGGGAATTAATTTGTGGGCATTGATGGTTAATGGTATTAGGTCAGGATCATGTCCATTGGGAATCATTATTTTCTGCTGCACTAATATGTCAGTGTTAACCCTGCAGCTGTGGAACTTGGAAAGTGCCACAGTTGATGACAATTTGCATGAGTATCTTGGACCTTTATGTAAGTGTTTTATTAAAGAAGGATCACGAGTCTGTTCTTGGTGCAGAGTGACTTTTAAAAACAGTTGTGTATATGATTTTTAAATTTGTTTTGTACACTCTTTGGTCTTTTTGTTTTTTTTTCAGATTCTGATTTCCTTGACTGACTGAGCTACAAGGATGCCTGTTTAGAAACTACAGGTACTGGTATCTAGTTATTGCAGTATAGGTACTGGTATCTAGTTATTGCAGTATTTACTTGACAATTAAACTTGGTTTTTTTTAAGTAGTCAGTTATTTTATAGATGCAAGTGAAGTCAAGTGGAATCACAACCTCTTAACAATGGTGACACATTTGTTGACTTATGAGATGTGATGTGATGTACAAAACTTTTGCAAAACCTTTTGCCAGTGTTTCCCAAACAGTGTTCCAAGAGAAATTTATGAATATTAAATAGAATTTTTGAAAGATGGTGAAAAATCCCAAATAGCCAGCAAAATATCACAGGAATATTTGTCTGACAATTGGCTTTACTGGAATAGTCTTTGTGCACTGCCAACTGCCTCTTTGCATTGTTTTGTTTTAATGAGTTCATATTTAAGGTTATACGATTTTTTCCATGTTTCTGATATTTGGTATTGTTACAGAGCTGCTTGACTAGTTGCCCCAAATGTTTCTCTGCTTTCAGCTTTTCCTGGCCTGTAAATGTGTTTAAAATATAAGCATTCCTTGGGATATTAAAAATTATTACGTGGGTTATTCCATTGAAAAAAAGTTGGGAAACACTGCCTTATGGAGATGTTTCATGAGTTAGAGGATCATCAGCAGCAGGAACAGGATATAAGCCAATTTATGGCTTGTTCCGTCTTGGATGACCCCTGTTTGTTCTTGCAGTTGGAATGTTTTCATACACAAACTTGGGGATCCATGTACTGTTCATTCTTATTAAATGTTGTGTCTGCTTGTGTCTATAATCCACAATACTTTCATTTAAATTATATGAATCATATGGTAATATTGAAGTAGATACAAATGAGAAGTAGAGGAGAAGAAGGGTTCAGCTGTTGTGGTGATGTGCCATGCTGAGCACTGGAACGAATCTTCAGGTTCCATAAGAGAGACGACTTTTTCTGACTAGACATTTATCAACTACTCAGAGGGGGCCTATTCTATGGAATTTATGTGCACGATATTGACAATGAGTGGGTAATATTAGCTAAATAGTTGGAAATCTTGTCTAATTCTTTATCAAATTATGGTCTGCCATTTATCAATTTGATGAATTTGATGAACGTTACTCAGACATATTTTGTTTGGCCACAAGTGACTGATTAGCACATGTCACTTTACTAGGGCAATATCTGTGCTTTTATTGGTGCCAGAAGCATTAAAGGACATTAAATTCAAGAAGTGCTTTACTACCATTACCTTCCAGAAATTGAATCTTGAGTGTTTTAAAATACAAAATAATATTGTGAGCTGAAGAGAAGAAAACTGCGCTCTTCTGGGCTATTACGCAGCGGGTAGTGGTAATTTCTTACCAACGTTTCAGGACAACCTATCGGTCCTAGGGGTTCTTGGCCCTTGAAAATGGGACCGGTAGGTTGTCCCGAAACATCGGGAAAGAATTATCACTACTCCCTACGTAAGAGCGCATCTCTCATCTACTTCGTGGCGAAGCCTGAAATCACGTATATCTTGATTTGTTTCTATGTGGGTGTGCAGTTTGTCTCATCCCAAGGGGAGGAACATGCAAGTAGATCGAGAATGACTGAGAACAAGATGCTGAGGTAAACTTTAGAGAAAGAGAGTAGGAGAAGTAAGAGGGCGATGGTGTTATTTGCAAAATGAACAGCTTCTTAATGTTTGCTCTGCATCAAATATTATTTAAAGGAAAGAGGTTGGGTGATGTAATGCACAGGGGGGGGGGGATGAGAAACGCATATGGGGTCTTGATTGGGAAACCCAAATAGAAGGGATCTGGAATTATAATATTAAAATCGCTATTAAGGAAATGTGAGATTGTCGATGGGATTTAACTTGCTCACGATAGGGACAAATTATAAGTTCTTTTGAACATTAACTTTTGGGTTTTTTAAAATGTGAGAAATTGCCGTGCCACTTTAGCCACCACCAATTTCTCAATGGGGCTCTACTGATTGGAATCAGTTGTCGAATTGTATGATTAAAGAATTTCACTATTCTTCATATGTATTAAGTTGAAAGTATCAGTATTTAAAATATGACCACATTAGAGCAGGAAACGCAGACGGAATATCGAAGTATGGTCTTCTGAGTCCTTGCAACGCGCGGGATAAGATGTTTGTTCGACGTTTCATATGAACGTTCTGTCTCCATCTTCAGGGTGACTGAATTTGGTTCAGGTGCATGCTTCGGCATTGAACGTATTACCCTACACAGTGTAAGAACCCCATAATGAGGAGCTTAATGATCTCTACTCCTCACCCAATATTGTTCGGGTGATAAAATCGAGAAGAATGAGATGGGCTGGGCATGTGGCGCGCATGGGGGAGAGGAGATGCGTATACAGGGTTTTGGTGGGGGAACCTGAGGGAAAGAGCCTACTTGGGAGACCCAGGCGTAGATGGGATGATAATATTAAGATGGATCTTCAGGAAGTGGTATGTGTGGGTGTGGACTGGATCGAGTTCGCTCAGGATAGGGGCAGGTGGCGGATACTTGTGAATGTGGTAATGAACCTTCGGGTTCCATAAAATGCTGGGAACGTCTTGACTAGCTGCAAACCGGTTAGCTTCTCAAGAAGGGCTGTGCTCCATGGAGTAAGTAAGTAAAAAAGTAAAGTGTTAAGAACTCAGAAGACTGTTATTTTGGCAACATTGTCCTTTGAAAGTTAAAAGGTTACATAAAGGCGGAATATCTTATACAGAATTTTATTCATTGGAAAGAAAAAACCTTTAGCACATTGTACTTTTTGGCGCATTTTTTATTAAGTGTAGCTACTTGTCACCCGTGGGTTCGAACACAAGGTATATGAGTCTGTTTTTTGTCAGATATAGGCCTATTTATTGAAACTTGTTGAAGATACTAGGAGGAAGTGTCAATGTTGTATGAGTACAGGATAATATTTGGACTTACCTGTTGTACGTTGAGAATGGACTGTTGTTGCTACCGTACCAGGGGTCGTTCAATGAATCGCCGGCGTTACCTTCGTAACCATCAATTTCCAGTTTGTAGTATTCTGCTTCAGAGTAGATCTTGAAGTGACTGTACTGGGCGTATCTGTTGGAAGATTAACGTTAAAATTTTTAATTAGAATGCACGAGATCCGTCGTTTAGATTGAAACATTTGTATTTTCAATTTAGCGTACATTTCGTTTTTATTTGTATGTTGTATTTTGGTTGTGTACTGTTCGCAACGAAAGTGCTGTCAATCATTGGCCCACTGGTGGTCCAGTGATTGCGATTAGTGTTTCTTCTTGATGTGTGACATCCCATTGTGTGTACAGTAGATTATTTTGAGTCCAGTAGTCGTCATCAGGGTATTTTCATATTCGAATGAGAACCACCTGATGATGTGCTGTTAAAGGTCGAGATCTTAAGTTTTTGTTGTCAATAAAGTTGCGTTGGGTTATTTGCTTTTGACGTTTAAAAAGTTGTTTCTGTTGAATCCATCTAAATAGATGCTTCCCAATCGTTTTGTGGAAACACAAATTTTGGGAAACATTTTGTTTTAGGAATGCTTGACAATTGGCGTGGTCCAGAAGCCAAGTGATACCGGATTTATTACACATTAACGATTACAAAAATGGCTGACAGCACTGAACTTTGATCTTAGGTTGTGTCTGGTCCATGGTATTTTGAATTTGCATTCGTAGAAATTCTACACATAGGTGGGTCATTGAACGGTATATTTATTTATTTAGTTCTTCGTAAGTTCTTTCAATGACTTATTTTTCTGTGGTTCATTTTTACGACATTGCTGGTATCTTAAACAGTATATAGTCGATGGTAGGTTTGTTAAGACATTGGAAAACATATGGAAGGAAGTGGTCGTGGCTTAATTGAAGTACTATCGTGCATTTGCCTGACAGGACTGAGGACGATACGAAAACCCTCAGAGCAATCCGGTCCTTCCCGGAATTCGCACCGGTCATCTACGGAATGCGTTACCGCTGGAATAAACTTGCTTGGTGTCCGAACTTGTTCCTGACAGCATGAAAGTTGTGTACTTACTTATAGCAACAATTAGACATTTCGTACAGTAAGAAGGGAAAGTAAAGTAAAGATGAGGCTTGCTTGCCTTGATTCATTTTAAACGTAATGACTTACCGCAACTTTTCTTCATGAGTCATGTTACAAATGGTAATTGTGCTCTACTGTGGACGTAAGTTTACTACATCATGCCAGTTTACATACGAGAAAGTTGATGACAGAAGTTCGGTCCTGACAATAACCATCAATGTTTGTAACCATACGCACGTTTTTGACAGTTTTTTTGTTGGCTATAGTTCAAGAGGACCGAACGAAACCACCTTGTCCTGTAGGATATTATTTTAAGGCAGTGTTTGGCCTATTTTTGATACTGCGGACTGATTAGTTTGTTAAGAGATCTCTGAGGACATACAGAAGGTAACGGTTTCCCTGTCCACGCCACGAAGGCATGTAGGGAGGGGAGAGTTACAGTTCCACTCATCCTTAACCACGGTGCTGGGTAGAGGTGAGTGGTCAGCTTCACTCCCCTGCCGCTTTACCTTGGGAGTCAACCCCGATACCCATTTAACAGGAGGCTGGGTGGGAATCGGAGCTGATCTGGACGTTTGAAGGAAGAGTAAAAATCTCTTACCCTTGCTGGGAATCGAACGCCGCATAGTCCAGCCCCGTAGCCTGGTCGCTCTGCCGATTACGGTCTGATACATATATTTTAAGAAATAGCCATGTACCGGTACATAGCTGGTATGCTTGAAAGTTCCTGCGGACTGGTGTATAGTTCATGTGTTTAAAAGTTACTCGAACCAGTAGGTAGTACATAGTTTAATAGTTACTGCAGACTGGAACATAGTAGTTCGTATGTTGAAAAGTTAGTGCGGATCGATACGTAGGTCATTTGCTTAAAAGTTACTGCGGACTAGTATATAGTTCATATGTTTAAAACGTTACTGCGAACCAGTAGATAATAGTTTAATAGTTACTGCGGATCAGTACATAGTACTTCATATTTTTAAAAATTATTGCGCACCGGTACATAGTTTGTATGCCTCAAAGTTACTGCGGAGTGGTATATAGTTCATATGTTTAAAAGTTACTGCGGAACGGTTCCTATGTTCAGATGTTACTACGGACCGTTTCCCAGTAGGTTTTCTTATTAATGAACTCTACTTCATTGCATCACATAACACATCGGATCAAAATAGTGTTATAGTGAAATGTGCAGCTTTTATGTATCACACGTTCATTTTCTGCAACAATTCGTATATTTCAATGTTAAGTAAATTCGGAATATAATAATCTTACTTAGGGAGTCGAGAAACTAAGTCGAGCGTTTTGATGTCGTCAGTTTGAGAAAAACTTGTTTTGGCGGAGGGGGGAGGGAAACTTAGCAACATGACAGTGTCGCAGCTGTCTTTTCCCAGCTGTGAAGCACATATATAACTACCATTATGCCAACTTCGTGTAACGGTGTGGGTTGGATTCACGTTGCTGAGGGTAGCACACTGATAGTGCCCGGTAAGTACGGTAATTGCAATCCGAAATCCAACTGAACGACTGTCATCTTTTCAAAAAGAAAGTACCGGGCTGTATGGCCCAAGCGGCAACGCGTCTATCTTTTATTTAGGTGCCCGGTTCGAATCTTGACCGAGACTGACGATCCAGATAAGATTTTCGTTGTTGTCTTCCGTCGCTTCAGGCGTCTGCTGGAATTGTACCTCAAAGGATGCCATAGGCATTACGTTGCACATACATCTGAGTGTATCGTTCACCTGTCATAATTCTAACATTAAACGCAATACAGTTAGAGCTACTGTCAGTAAATATAAAGTCTACTGAAGTAAGTTGTTTGTGTTTATATATTAAATGTCGTACGTTGAAGAGGGATCTAGCCTTATGAACAGATACCACAACAGCAACTTTCCATTATTGAGGAAGTGCCTTCTGTATATTAGTGCGGTATGTATTAAGAAATGGCTCAGAAATTCACTGTACTGGTTTAAATATTTATGTGACGTGGACAAAGAAGTGCCTGGTTGTTTAATTTGTAATGCTATTAAAACTCTTTTACTTGATGTGTATATTATTCATGTATCAGTTACGAATATCAGTACATTTTATTCCTCTTTCGTAAGAGGGTTATACCACCACGTTGGGCCAATATAGTTCCGTTCATTGTTCGTTAGCTGTACATTTTTTATTATTGTTTGAAGGTTTCATAGCTTAGCATCCCATTTTCTCTGTTTCATGTACTTCGCCTTCTGTTTACTTAATATAACTGCCCAGTCTGGGGCATTGTTCCTTTTAACCAATGCGTAATATACCATGAGATCACCCAGTTGCTTAAATCATAATTAGTCATACGTCAGTTCGATCGGAAATAAATCATATTTAGTTGTGTTATGAGATCACCTTTTATCTTTAAATTTCGCAGACTTCTATGCTAGTAACTTTAGACATAATGCTTGTCACCGAAACACAGGAAAATTTCGCCTTTTCTTTGCCTCGTTTTACCTTTTGTTGCCTTCAAAATCTTCAAGCTCCACGCGAAGCATGTAATCCTCGTTATTGGTTAGCATGTAGATGTTCTCATTGCCAAGCCAGAACTCTTTGGCAGGATCACCAAAGCCGTTCTTATAGTCGGACCAGTCACGGTTGAAATTCTCCCGTGGGTCGCCGAAGTCATCACGCCTCTGAATTGCCTAGACATTAGGAGATAAAACGTAACATGCATTGTTCTTGATATATTCAGTTCAGGTAGGTGCAGTGCAAATATACAATAACTATGCTCAATTCAGACAGGCACAATTAAAACGTAACACGCCTTCCTGATCTGCACAGTTCAGGTAGGCATAGTTAAAACATATTGTTTATAAGTTGCTGAGGACAGATAGACACAGTTAGAACATAACATGCGTTGTTCCTACTCTGTCGAATTCATATGGGCACAATTAAAACATAACATGCTGTTTGCTGGATCTGCGCAGTTCAGTTAGGCGCGGTTAAAGTGTGTTGTTTATAGTCTGTTGAGAACATATAGGCATAGTTAAAACATAACATGCCTTGTTCTTGATCTGCTATGTTCATATAGGCACATTTATAACAACATGCATTATTCCTAATCTACTCACCTCAGATATACACAACGAAAGCATAAAATGCCTTGTTCCTAATCTATTAAATTCAGATAGACACAATTAAAACATCATGCATTGTTCGCAATCTATTTAATTCAGTTAGACCCACTTGAAACATGCATTACTACTAATCTGTTTATTAGTTGAGATAGGCATTGTTACTAGTAAGGCATTTTTTGGTCTGATTTAAACCATTAGTGAAATATTCTTTTATCCTTTACGAGTTGTTTAATGCATGTAGACAGACGGACGGAGCTATTTTAGGAGCCGCTTCTTAGGGATGTGAGCACACCGAACAAGGGGAGCTCGAATATGGAATAATTTCGTTGTGACGTGTGTTGTGTGTACCTGCGGGTGGCACATTGTAAAACCGACCACTTCGTCCTCTTCTCTGAGCTTTAACCCAACAGGCTTTCTCCTGTTAAACCCATAACGTTGATATCTGATACAAATGTGTCATGGATGACAGTTTTGAGATTTTGTTGTGTGGCACATACCGCTGCGTTTGTTAATTCAGTTCAATAGATTCACAAAAGCAACAAATTATATAGCTATTATATTATTCAGTACAAGTCAAGTAATCGTTATGACTGATAAAGGTAAAGGCTACCTGTTTCGGCAGTAAACCATTCTCAAACTGATTCAATACACTTGAGAATGGCTAAAACTAGGTGATACATTATCCATATCCATGTTAGTAATGACGATTGCATGAAATGCAGTAAATAATGTAACACCTTTGTCACTGTTGTGAATCTCTTGAATTGAATTTTGAGAATTTTTCCATTCAGCTGGTCAAGCTATCATGTTTTAAGTAGCTCCTCTTCGGCAGGATCAAAGGATTTCGTGCATACTTACCTAAATTGCGAGGGAAAACATGTTTGTGTTCCAACATCCAGCATCCCGGTTTTATAAATTACCAGAGAATTGACAGAAATGGCTACTGGTGAGTAATTGCTGTAAATTATATACGCTAATAACTGGTGTCCAGTCGCATTAAATGTCGTTACAGCTCACATGTTTCACCGTAATACGTTTGGTGAGGAACTACATAATCCATTCAGTGTCTGCGCCTCTCCTTGCCACATTCGCTGTCATTACGGTTCAGTATTTATTAGTTTTCTCTATTTCTCCTTTTATGGCATAGTATTTGTTACTCAGCTGTAACAACCTGTCAGATTTATTTCCATGTGCCATTCTATTCGGAAGTTGAATGTGCCTCGTACGACTAGACCATGGACCGGTCTTGCCTTTCTCTATATAATTAAGTGGGCGGTCTTACTTCATGTTAAGAGAGAGGTCTTTTATCGTTTTTGAGATATTGGATTTTAATAGGGTGACAGTGAAGTTCAAGACGGCCGCACACATTGGCTGGAATTATTAAACAGATTTCATACAAACACAGATTTACTTATACTTGGTTGACTAACAGGTTGTTCTGATAACTTGAATTGCAGTTTGTAGCCTATTTTCCTTTTTTGCCTTCTTTAAAAAAAATCTTGATGAGAATATAATGTCCATCGTTCCGAGTATTTCATCTAAAAACCGATAGTTGGACGTTAATGGAATTTGGTATTCTGGCCCGCATTAATAGGCATAGTTATCGGAGAAGTCTGTTTTTTATGTCAAATACTTTTCTATGTGGCGAGTAGTTATTAAACATTGAATAGCAATGTGACGGATTGGGCTGTGGCCTTCTGTTTTTTGATGAAATACGTGCTTATTTATCCAAGTTGTAATTCATTCAGGAAATTTACATATACGTCGTGCATTATTATAGATAATTACAGTAAATTTTGTACTTTGAATTCCCTGAAGACGGCACCTCGGCGCTGAAACGTGTAGGAATTTGATACGTTGTGTATGTTTGTTAGTCTTTTATGTGCGTTTGTTTGTTACTCTGATCACTTGGTCCAGGAAGTTTAAGGAGTTTACAGTAATGCGAAGGCCTATGTGTATTGTATTGATGAAAGGTTTAAACATTACCTCTTATGAAAGGCAAGGGGATATAGGAAGTAGAAGATGCATAAAGCAGAGCATTAGCATGAAGGATTTCAACATGTTTCGGAGAGATATCCTGTATGTAGCTGACTAATAGTATAAAGAACATATTTTCTAATTGTGCTGTCACAAGATGTGAACGACAGAGAAGTTTCAAGGCTGATGATGTATGCTAATCGAAAAAAACGTGTCTGGAAAATACCGTGCTCATATTTTGAAAAACAAATCCACCCGCCTAAGCCAATTCTGAAAGTCCTTCAGCCATGAACAATGCAAATGGCCTACACTAGTTTGTTGCGTGAGTTTTAGCATGTGGCTACGTACGGCGATATAGTCGCAATCTAGACAAGAACCCACGAGGCTCTGTCGGATTTTTTTACATGCATTACCTTGGGCAAGAGTTACATTAGGGCGAACTTGATGAAACGGTGAAAGTTGGGTCGAAATCAGACCAGTCTTTACAACTGCAGGAGTAGGACTACCTCTGTTGTTTGTATGTTTGTATTTTGATTTATTACAATTTCGTTTAATTTAGATGTATTACAACACAATTCGTAACAGCTCAGACATTTTAAATTCACTGATTATTTGAAAATAACTTTCGGAATTTATGCTCCTCTCGCTTCTTCTCGTAAACCACAGACTGGAATGAAACTAGTGTGAAGACATCCGTTAATAACAGTTGCACTAGTGCGTATGTCTGGGGTATCCAGGTAAACTGAGCGTAATCTGCTGGATTCAGAATAAATTTGCGGGCTGCATGTGGGTTGATTTTATGTCGTCATTGTAACCTCGCTGAGGCAGATGAGTGATAAACATTTGTGTATGGCAGTTAATTTTTCTATGTTTTTCGCTGTACGGTACGCATACTGGTATTAGATTTGTTATTAAATTCATTTGGTCAGAATTGTGTTGATACATAATACGGTCTGTTATTTAGTCATTACTAGTTTGTTCGTGCGCTTTTACAAATAATTGTCACCCTACAGGCGAGTCGATGACCGCGGGATGAGACAGCCGACTGTCGGACGTTGCTAAATAATAACTTTGGTTTCCATCCTGTTTCCTGTCCGCATTGGCAGCCAACGTTACTCTGTGGGTGCTGTCTGCCACCCACTCCTGTCCAAAGGGTACTTGGGACTGTTTACATGAGTAAGGCGGCCGGAGCGTGAAACTCCATGCAGTACAATTTTTAGGCTTGTTCGTGGAATTGCGAAAAGCGACTGTTTGCTTCGTCATGTCAGTATGCCCATCCTTCCGTCCGTCCGCATGGAACAACCCGGCAGCAACTGGACAGATTTTCGTGAAATTTGATATTTAAGTGTTTTTCGAAAATCTATCGAGAAAATTCAAGTTTCATTGAAATATGACAAGAATGGCGAATATTTTACAGAAAGGCACATGTACATTTATGATAATATCTCGCAGAATTATTCTTATAATGAGACATTTTTTCAGACAGAAGTTGTAGAGAAAGTAAAAACACACATTTATGTTCCACAACTTTTTTTTCTTTATCGAAAATCGTGCCCTTTATGAGATAATGTGGAAGAATGTGGTACACCTAGACAGGTCACAGATGGCAATACAATACGACACACGCTGTTTGCGTGGTGGATAACTAAGGTTACAGGCACACACTCGGAATATGTAACACTTATTTCTTTTACACTGCAACAGTGGTTGCACGAACGTGCCTCAATATTACGTTATACGTACATTGCCTGCCTTGTTAAGAATATAAGAATTTATTACCTTCAGCGAGGACTGTTTTTATTTTTTGTTATTCTGACATGGAGATTGGCGGAATTGGCCACAATGCTTCGCTCACCTGAGAAATGCAATCCTTCACCAGGCATAGAGGTGTAAGAAAGTTCAGCAAATTTATACCTCCTGCAGGTATTTAGCACAGAAAACGCTTTCTTAGTTTCTGTAAACATAGCGCACATAATACACGTATATTTTTCCAAGTACTTACTGTCCAGCCTCCTTCTGCCACCTCTTGCTCGCAGTACACCTTCAGGAACCAGTACGTTGTTCCTCTGATCTGAAGGTAGTACACCCCGGAGTCCTTCATGCCTGCGTTGAGTAAGTCCACGCAGGAGTATCCCTGAAAGTATAACAGTTGCGTGTTTGTGAAGTATGCCGTCTACTGGTACTGGTGTGCAACGTTCGGTTGTCATATGCGGTGGTTAAGCTGTAGGTATGGATTGAAAGGCAAACAAACGAGGGCGATCGTGGCGTATTTTAAATACTGCTCTGACATTCATCCGTACCCCTTGAGGACTTGTACAGATCCGACATAATGAATCGGTACAGTCGACCCCAGATAAGGATCTTCCTGAACGAAGGATGTCCGATGCAGAGTTTGTGTTCCTACTTACTATGCCACTGGTTTAATATCACGTTGTATGTATGTGTATGTGTGCGTGTAAAGTTCACCTCAGAACAGGCCACGAAGGCCCAAAGGGGGAGCAGAGGTATAGCTCTACTCTTTCGTGAACCTCGGCTCTAGATTTGGGGCGGGTGGTAAACGCCACGACCAGGCTGCTTTACCCCCGGGAAAGACCCGGTACCCATTGTATAGGAGGCTGGGTGGGTCTCAGGGCTGGTCTGGTCGGCTGCGGAAAAATCTCTTCCCCCACCGGGATTCGATCCCCGGACCGTCTAGCCTGTTGCGAGTTGCTATACCGACTACGCTTTCCCGTCCCACATGTATGCATCTGAATTCATTCTGCGGGTTTTTCGTTCATGCTATGGGCTGGAAGTTTACTGTGAAGCCAAATGACGACCTCCCACCTTGAACCCCTTGCCAGTGACGAAACACCAAGAAGTCTATGAGCACAAAATGTGCCTGGCTGTTTCCAGCCAACCGAAAAGCTAAGGACGGAGATTTGTGCAAAGAGCTTATTGGCATTCCTGGCTATGATATAACAGTGTTGCTTGCAAAACACATTGCTACTGTGTGAAATTGGTGCCTTAGAAATTTTGACTGGGAGTGATTCCACGGTAACTGGCTTGGTGTCGTAACCAGAGGCCCTAATGTATTCATGATAAGGGCTGTTTTTAAAATTACCCAACCAAGGGGCTAACTGAGGGTGTTCGTTCGTAAATTAAACCATTTCTGCGTTCAAAGCGCATAGATAGAAAGCGAACACGATGCCCCGTAAGTTTTACGGAGGAGTAGTAACGGGTTTGATGTCGTATCCCAGACGTTGTTGACGTGTACATAGTAAGGCCCTTTGTTGGTAGCTGGGGACGCTCACTTTTGACAAATAGTCCTTCGGGAAAAAATTATTTATTATCCCCTCCCCCCTTCTTTATCTTTTGTATTTCAGTTGCCATGTCTTTATTTTCGTTGTACACTGCGAGCCCTCAAACTTTGTGATTTGATTGTGGGAAATGCGGTTGAATTTGTCATTGTATGGGGGATTTGGGGGATATTTTGATCCACGTATACCTAGGATAGAGACAGGTGGCGGACGCTTGTGAGTGCGGTAATGAACCTCCGGGTTCCGTGAAATGCGAGGAATTTCTTGACTAGCTGCAAACCAGTTAGCTGCTCAAGAAGGACTCTGCACCATGGAGTAAGTAAGTATACCCTGACAACGCTTTGAGTCGACCTGGTGTAATGGCAACAGGATCGGGTGTTTTTAAAAGCTGAACAAAAGACACGGTACGTTCCGTGTGTATGACAGTTGAAACACAGAAATTTGTTACTCCTTTTATGAAATTTATAATTTATTTGCCTAGAGGAATTATAACTCTCTGTTTCTTTCCCACTTCACAGAATTTGATAACGTTGCAAATGCCATGTTTCCTTTGGCCCTGCAATACTCTGCTGTGACACACCATGTTTCACCAAAGAGCCGTTCATGTGGAAATGAGTAGGAAGCAGACAAGACCACTCGCTTGGTGCTTCTAAATCTCGCCATGAAAGTACTTTGCTTTGCCCATGTGTATCTTCTCCCCCTCTGGCATGAACTACAAAAAAGAAGTGCCGATAATGTAAATGTGTAGGAAGTGCTCGCCGGAACGTATTTTTGTAGTCTTGGATACATAAAATCCTGGTGGAGGAGGGGGAAACGTGACTTCTGCTTTGGCACGGGTGACTGACTTATGCCAAACTAAAAAGTAACAGTGAAACTCGTTTACGCAAAGATGTCCATATTACTAAACTCCGATGTATCTGTAATATACGTGGCCATGAATTTAGGTGGAAACTTGGCTTGTCGTCCATAAAGGCACGCCTGAAGGATATACTTTTGTCAAGAAACAAGTTTCGAATGACCATTTACGAGAATACCTGAGAGCAACAGTAATTTCTGCAGCAGTGTGCGTGCGTGCGTGTGTGTGTTTGTGGGACTGTGTGTGTGCGTGCGCGCGCGGACGTGCGTGCGTGCGCGCGCGTGTTCGTGCACGTGTGTGTGTGTGTGATTTAAATTTTTTTTTATCGGCGTCACAGTTAATATGGTGTGTACAGTTAACGGTGCGATGCAGTGTAAGCTGTTTTGCTGATGTTAATGGGAAGGATCTGAAGCTACAAGTAGATTGTGATGATTCTTGCAAGTATCGGGTGTCGGTGTTCGAACTGAACGTGACGTTCAAGGAGGGGAGGAACAAGTACACGAAACACGACCGTAATGTCTTTGTGCTTTCTTCACGACAACGCCCGTTGTCATGCAGACCGCGTACATTGAATGTCGTTGGGTGGGGATCTTGTTCCATAGTTATGAAAACGTTCGACATCATTTTCATCTATCTTTATAGTTGTCTTCAGCTTGTAAGCAGTATTCTCCTTACCTTCATGTTAAGTACTCCTGTAAACCGTCTTTGCACTGGCCTTAGTGATATAAGTGACTATTCGGTTACATGCACTGTGAAATTTAGAATTCATTTCATTCGCCACCTTTGGTTACGTTCATAGACGTCCAACTTATACAAGTGGTCAACTAATTGAAGCCACTTGACGCTATTAAAATTGAACTGTGGACCATCACTTGTGCAGATGTACAGTTCAGAGTGCAGAGACATGTGGTCGAGTTGGAACACAGGTACGGTACAGTACATAATCCTGTCAATGAATAGGGACTTTAAATCCTGTAATAAGTTGCCACTAGAAAATTCCAGTCTGTTATTTTATACTTGCGGAGAAAGGTTGGCGGTTGAGTGGGCAACAAGCAGTTTTGCTAATGAATGAGGATTTCGGTCCAAGTACAGTATGAGAAAAAAATTATACAAGTTAGGTCGAACAACACAGGGAGGGTGAACTTGTACGTAAAGCATAACACTAGAAACTGTGACCAAAATTCCAGGTACGCAGGTGGTCAAGTTATGTACAAATCACCACGCATTTTATCTTACGAATTTGCCGGTTCCGTAAAAAGTGTGGCCAACAATGACAGCTAGCCAATTTACAAGGTTGGCCAACTTCACAGGTTTTACTGTACGTGCATAGATAGACCTATTAGAATCAGACGGTTTTATTCAAGGTAATTTGTCCCTTCATTTCTAATTCCGTGTAATAGGGTCCTTCTTGGCAATCTGAGAGTTGCTTATCTGGTCAGAAAAAATCCCCTCCTGTTATGAAAGCTGAAGGTTTATTGCCTTGTTCACAAGATCAGAACTGGATCCTATCTTGAGTTAGTCGAAAACACTCCACACCCACACACCCTGTTTTTTTAATCAACACGTGTATTTCCCAATTATTCTGCTGTTTATATTTTGGTCTCCCAAGCGATGTCTTCCATTCAGGGTTTCCGACAATTTTTTTGTTGTTGTCAGTAGCCCCTCTCTCCTTTGCATAATACGTACTTGCTTCAACCATCTCATTTTTATTGATTTGATTATCTGAATAATGATTACTGAGGAGTACATTTTCGGAGTTCTTCATTATATAATCAGAACTCATTGGTAGCAACCATTCCTAGCATTTAGCGTTCCATGAACTTCCACGTGAAAGCAGTTTTGTTGTCTTACTGTTGTCCAGTTCCGGTCTTTATATTTCCAATTTCTCTAATTTATAAAGCCAACGGCAACTTAAACTTGTGCCGTACGTTTCCTTGATTTCATGACATCGGTCGCTGAGCTCATCCGGCAGACGTGTTTCTTTCTTTTCGTATGTTAATTCAGTTGTCGTGTTTAGCTCTAAGCCGCTCGTTGATAACCATGGGCATTCAATTAGCATTTAATAAAATAAAGCCCTCTTAACTCTTGATGTACTAATCGTATTACCATAACAAAAGACTGCAACACCATTTAACTGGTTTTTCAAACAACTGCCATTAGCGGAGGTGGGAAATTACGCCGGTTTCGCAACGTATGCTATCTTGCTACAATTTGCAACCAGGTCATGTTCATCATTTCCGTGGCAATTCTCTGCGCACTAGTTTGAGATATGAGAGAAGATTGTGACTTGTAGCTATGGAAGAATAGACTTCATTCTGTTCTTTTCATTTGTTCGGCGTTTGATAAAGACTACTGGAATATACGTGATATTTAATCACACTATAAATGGGAGTGAATTATTTTTGTCTGTAAACGGTGTTCGCCTACTTTGCTTGTTTTGCAAGGACAGACAGGCTCTTGACATAATGTTGTGTTATTACAGTTGGCATGAACGTTGTGTAATTTTATTTATTTTATTTAAATACAGACGTTAATAGCAGCATGGCTACCATGCGGATTTCTGAGATGAGAGTGACTAGCGTCACTTGATGCTACATTCGGCCTCAAGATGTAATTATATGTGACGGATACGAGAATGCATCAGTTTAATGTGTATTCTGCCAGTATTGGTGACGCCATTTTTGATTATTTAAAGTCTTGGCGATTTCAGAGGTCATTTGGCGTCGAATAGTGAGTAGTGTAATGAATAGTAAATCGGAAGTATGAATTGTTTTTGTGGAGGTACCTGCTTCATGGCCATTCCAAAGACTGAATCTGTCGTTTATTTTTACTCCAAAATGCATATGTTCTCGCCATGTGACTTGCGATGCGTTGTTATTTGTGCAGTACATGG
>Ga0123354_10000708_pt1 | contig 35711 bp, 25 predicted proteins | sample TergutLab28metaG_2_FD_97872 | JGI IMG/M metagenome (GOLD analysis project Ga0123354, IMG submission 97872) | Labiotermes labralis P4 segment gut microbial communities from Petit-Saut dam, French Guiana - Lab288 P4 | ecosystem: Host-associated > Arthropoda: Insects > Digestive system > Gut ... | reverse complement strand
TATGAGCGAATGCTGAGATGGTTCCCAACATTCCAAGATGCCACTACATGCTTCTCATGTAGCCCTCCCGACTTAAATTCAGTAGGAACCGACTTCATGTTTCTGTTCACATGTAAAAAAAAAAAACCACTGCCACCGGGGGAAAACCCAATCGCAGTCAATAAATATTATTATTATTATTATTATTTCAATTCAGTACTGACAAAACAAAGCCACTTGCTGTAATGAATGGATCATTCATTTCAACCAAAGGACATTTAGTCCTAAAAATAATACTTGACATGAATTTCTAAGGCTTTTTTTGACAACGTTATGTGTTGCAAGTCTTCTTTCTTGTAACATATGTAGCGATACATATAGGCCTAGTGGTAGTCGCTATAATTTAAGAGCCGGGATACCTTAGCCAGTATAGCGACCAAAACACAAGTTGTACTGATGGCAAAGGGGGATTTCAATGCCCAAGTGGGCACAGCGTTTAGACCGGCTTTGGAGCCCAGTCTTCTGTATAACGCGTACATTAGAGGTTGCTACCTGCGGAACGCGGAAACTGACATCCATTAACCGCTGAGTTTCAAATATGTTCATGCCCCCATATACCTTGATCGCACGGTGGTATGAGCGCATAGGTACAACTGTACCTTATATTTTATTGACTACATTTTGTGAGCCGTTGTCCTGGAATTGACAGAAGATTGGAGAAAATGTTATGGACTAAATTGTCAGAGAAGAAAGCAGGCGGAAATAAGTGCAGAGTCTTGCCTGTAATCCTCGTTTCAAACCGGAGGATTTACGGGCTTTTAGCGCGCAATATTGCGTGACACACCTCCACCTTAACCATGCACACCCTACCTTGTCCCACGAACAGGTCCAAAGCTAAAGGAACTACTAGGAAACTTTGCACACGTCTACACCAAATTGTTTATAAAGAGTAGAAAAATAAAGACGACCATCAGACAAAACACAGGTGCGTTACTTGACGTTCAGGTGACTGCATCGTGATAAATTCTTATAATAAAACCATCTAGATGTACTAATTTCTCAAATTTATTTTTGGAATAACATTCTATATGTTTCGGACAGTTCCTCTGTTCGTCATCAGGAGTTTTTCACTGTACACACAGCAATGGTGTATGTCATAAAGGTTTGCGGAAAGCTTGCTAGCAGCAAACCTGTATGACATATACCATTGCTGTGTGTACAGTGAAAAACTCCTGATTAGGGACAGAGGAACTGTCCGAAACATGTAGAGTTTTATTCCAAAAATAAATTTGAGAAATTAGTGCATGTAGTTGGTTTTATTATAAGAATCAGTACGTTAGTCTGCTGAATAAAATCCAATATATTTCTTCTATAACGATGTCGCCATCGTGGAGAATGGAGGGGGTGGGGGCTTTTTCGAACTGTTTTTATGTTATATAAGCAGTCCAGGTAAAACTGACACTTTATACATACAACTGACGATGTCATTCAATTATTTTAAATGTTGTTTCAATAATAAATTTAAAATAGTAACAATCTTGTATAAAACTAAAGAAAAAGTTGATTCAAGTGCTGGCAATAATGCTGTAGTAAAAATGATATGTAATTTTCGAAAAATTTATATGCAATGGAAACCAGTTTGTCATAAAAGTGGTGCATCTGCACAAGACGCACATAAACCAGACCTATCCAGTTAATTAAGACAAGGTCTTCTTCACCTAGCTTAATGAACGCACTGTCATTACCTTTCTTCCGATTCTCCGGTAAACTAAATTATGTGCAGACAAGTAAAAAAAAAAGCCTCCTACTGAGTGGAAACAACTGTCCAGCCGAGTTTCAAAAGCCGATTTGAAAACACACACAAATATACCTGTACTTATACACAGGTACGTATGTATGTGTGTGTGTGTGTGTCTATGTATCCAGGTATGTGTACGTATGTATGTGTGTATGTATGTACGCAGGTATGAATGTACGTGTGCATGTATGTATGTGTGTATGTATGTATGCAGGTATGTGTATGTATGTACGCATGTATGTGTGTGTATGTATGTATGTGTGTATGTATGTCTGTATGTATGTGTGTGTATGTATGCAGGTATGTGTATGTATGTATGTATGTATGTATGTATGTATGTACGCAGGTATGTGTGTGTGTATGTATGTATGTATGTACACAGTACGCACATATGCCAGCTGCTGCCCTGTTACAAATGAACGTCGCAATATAATCTTCATGTTCGCGAGGTTCCCGAATAAATAATCTCAGGTCGGAGATCAGACGACTGAGGTTCTTATATATTTACCTCAGTCCTTAAGACAAAGTTTGGAATATTACTTTTAAAAAGCCACGACCAGTTTGTTTCAAACAGTTATTTGCTAATAGTACTAATATTCAGTGCTGTTAGGTTGAGCTTCTTGCAGCGTCTTTAAATAAACCACAAATAGGTGCATACAAAGTATCTGCCATAATTAAGGTAGAAAACGGCACTGCGTATGCAGCACGATCGAAAGCAATATTCATTTTAAACGATTTTCAATTTAACAAGGTACTGCCGTCGTTATAGGAGGATCTAAGGATCCAGTGTTCTTACTAAAGTACTTCGATATTTTTATATACATGGGTCCGTGCATCGTGAATCAAATTAATAATTTTCCAACACCGTCAAAAGAACAACAATGTTCAATATTTCATTAACTTAATAAAGACGTACTTCAAATTAATATGTTTCGTTGTATGTTTCAGGTCACCGAAATGTCACTGCCCACCGCTGCAATGACGAGAAGTCGGCACTGACGACCGAAGACAGATGAATGCAATAAACATCAACCATCGCGTCAATGACAACAAACTACTGGAATGACCGGCATATCGAATGCCCCACGTTCACAGTGGAATTCGTCCAGAGTAGCCGTTCCACGCTGGTAAAAACCTTGTCTCCGTAACATACGTGAAGATAAGCAAATGTGACTGCATCGACAAGAAAATAAATATTTTACGTGCCAAATAGATAATTTCATAAAGGGTAACATTTATATATTAAAATGAAATATACATTATTATGACGCGTAAAGAGAATATATATTTCTTGTGGAGTGTAAGAATGAACTCCAAACCTACTTCACATCCATGTCTGCGGCATCTAAACCTGTTATAATTGTTACACTGGAGGATACTTTCTCAAGGCAAACATTAAACGTGAGAGCTGAAACAGACATAAGAAAGGAATTAAGAAAGACCGCTATTAATATCTCCCCGTGTTAACTATCGCCAATGTCGTGGTCTCTCACGATATTTCACAGCAAGATAGGAAATAATCATTAAGACCAGAGAGCTACTGCAGTACAGCCAAAAGAGAGAGATAGAGAGAGAGAGAGAGAATGATGACACGGCTAGAAACATTTCCTAAGTAGGGGCAAAAAAATGTGGCCGTTACATCAGGATCGTTTTGCTGAAACTCGACTGTTTTTTGCTGTAAATAAAATCGTGAAAACAGTTTATTATCTAATTGCCGACATTTCACGTCCGTCCCATCTGACATGAACACAAGACAACAAAGAGAAAAAACATCCCAGCGAACTGCAGGGGTTGTATTGTATCTTGTAATAAGCTGTTAGTATCTTAGAAGTCGTGGACAAGACAGTACAAAATACAGTTCTACAGCTACCGAAGGTTTTAGGGATCTTCAGGTAACATTAACTGTTGACGTATAGAACAGTAAGAGTCGTGGCTAATAAACATGCCCTTTGTAGCAGTGACAGTCACAAAATAAACGTATTTATTCAAGTGAGTAAAACGTTAAGGGATTTAAATTGACATTATTCGTATTCGTTATCAGTTGGATAAAGATTTAGTAACATCGCAACAAAAATAGTACTGAGTATATTCTACAGAATATAAGTGGCAAGTTATGGAATTATAATTGGTTACAGTATACAGTATCACTCATTCGAACGTCATCCTCAGAAAATGTATACAAGAAAAATTATGTCTAAAAGTACACTGAATGGACATAATGCAAGTACAAGGCTACAAGTAAACTAAGGCAACGTCCAAATAACTCTTTAACAGTGGATACGCCTCCGATAATTAAGAGTGAACGGTAAACATGCACGTCAACTAGACTCTTAGAATTTTATGAACCTTAGAAAAAGATTTGTGCTTACTTGACTTCAGACAGTGGATGTGCTAATGATAGATTTTATTTACAACACAGCACATCGAGAAGCGAATTCTGCTTAGATTCAAGACTGTGAACACGATAATGCCTTGTTAATTTTCAAAAAAGAAAACGAACTGGTGACAACCTCGTTACAAAGACAACAAAACATTGTTAACCGTGCTTAAAATTAAAAACACGTAAGTATAGTACATAAGAAAAGCATCATAAATCTGCAAGAAAAGGAAGTAAGAAATGCTTTAGTTTCAGCCTCGTGGCTGAGTGAACTGATTAAAACAAACAAAGTGCGAAGGAAAAGTAGAATTGAAGAAATGTCAGAAAAAAAGTTTGGTCATACACCGGTTTCAAATCGGCTACCAAGATAATTCCTTAAACACTTATGAAAATACCAGTCACTAAACCAAGCACTACCGTCACAGACAGAACGAAGACCTCCAACTATCCACCCAACAAAACTATACACTACTACTATCGGCTGGCAGCATACGATTCTCCAAGCATCGCCAATGACTGTGATGCTTCTTCAGCACGCGTCGCTCCAGTACTACAAGCCTCCTCCACCTCCACCATCAATATCCAAAGACATTTCCACCCAGCAGCAACATATGAACACTCCAACCATCTACCATCATTCAATCAGCAACGCGTCCGTTCAGACCTTTAAGAAGTCTTGCAACACAAGGGCTATGCGTTACTACCGCCTCTGGATCTACACATGCAACGCAGTGCTACTCGTCAGCGTCTTGGGATTCGCCATCGTAGCCGGAAGAATAGTAGTGGCCGATCCACGAAGACATCTTGTCCCAGGTCTGTCACTCTACCAGCCAAGTTTCTTGTATGCATACCTTGCCCTGGCAACACAGAGCGGACTTCTGCAACTCGTCGGATGTCTTGGAGCACTGCGACTCAACGAGAGGCTCCTCAACGTGTATTGGCTGCTTCTCCTAGTGCTTCTCTTCGGTGACGCTATCGTTGGTATAGTCTGGGTGTTTCGTTTTGATAAAATATGTGCTGACTTAAGACCGACACTCAAGCAGCGTTTAGCAGCTGAATACGGGGTCGATGCCGATTTTACTACCCTATGGAATGCTTTGCAGAGGGACTACAAATGTTGTGGAGTAGAGAGTGCCCACGATTTTGTAGGTAGTGTTGTAAACAGGACTCAAGGTGTACCGGAAAGTTGTTGCAGGTTTCCCCCATTATCGACTACGCTACCGGTCCAGGATCATCAACACCACCATCAACATCAAGAAGTCACAGAAACAAGGTCTTTCCTAGGAGGGTTGTCGACATTAAAAATATATCAAAATCTTTCGTCACCCCCTTCGGCATCGGACGCTTCCGCGTTCACAGACAATGAATCGTTAAATCACGTCATATCCCCAAAGGAGGATGCCGATAATAACAGAGTTCCCATCGATACCACGACAACAACTCACAGACTCCCACCAACCACACCTCCACCTGAGAGCTGTGTAGTGAAAAACGCTATTTCGGGACCGGGTGATTCCCACGTTTATACTTCGGGCTGCGAGGGTCTACTTCTCTTCTGGTTGCGTCAGAGTGCAGATGTTCTGTTCGTATTAGGTTACTGCGTCATTGCATTCCTCAAACTGTGCTTCCTCGGAATTCTACGATATGAAATAAGGGAGATGATTCAGAAGATAAAAGTGCTCCAAGGTGAAATGAGACCCCCGCAATTACTCCTTACCGAATTTGAAACCGGACCATCGCCTATAACATCCCCAACAACGACAACTCAGCATTTAGAGCCTCTACTCATGAATCATCACGAAAACAATAACGGAAATATTATCACAGGAAGTAATGGAGGAATGATGTCCGTAGTCACCAATACAACGTCGCCTCCGCCTCAGATACGTCACGCAGGCACAGCGTCTTGTGGGGGTGAAGGAGGTCGGACGGGATCAGGAAATGCCCTGTTGCTTCTTCAGCCGCCAGACAGCTTGCAGACAACACCTTTACACCACGCGTCGGCGCAGCACCAACGGCACCTTAGCCTCATGAACGACGGAACGGACTCCGACACCAACAGTAACTGTGCGCTCATAATATCAGAGGACAGTACGGGCAGCAATAAAGCACCGGCAGGAAAGACGAAGCAGCCACGCGGTTCTAATGGCAATAACAACTACGAACTACACGAACTGCAAGAGCTTAACAGGCTTCTTGCGAGGCACCAGACTCAAATCTGACTACGGAGGTTCATAGCCGCCTGCTTTCCCACACTATTACTCTTTCCAACATCGTCGTCGTCTAGGAAACGCAGGAGGGACTTCGGTTATTACTGAACCGCAGAAATAAACAATGAAATGTGTCTTTATAACAGCGCAAAAAAAGGGCACTATGCAAAACGCAAGTGACTGATTTGTCAAGTGATATAACATGTATCGTATGGCCAAGTGAACAGCGATGTTTTAGGTACGTGTGTGTGTGTGTGTGTAGGCTTTTATGCTTCGATAGAAGGAAAAGAAGGTGTATCGCTGATGCACAGCTGATTTCCGTATATGAAATCCGAACATTTTTCTAAGATCTGACTGGTTTCGCAAATAGTGAAAAATGAGGTAAGGCACGTAGTTGTCAGTAGTTCCAAGGAAGTTAACAAAAGTTTGTAGTTATCCTATTATACTCAAACGGCAGAATTGTTTCTCGTCAAATCAGTAAGGCCATTCTCCTAGATATTTTAACATACGTACCTTCTAATTAGATTCCAAAGAACGTATCACAGATACGTCGTCTGGACTAATACTGGAATTTAATTTAATGAACTAATTTTGGAATCACGGACAAAACCCGTCTAAATATGATAAAATATTTTTAAAATAGAATCAGGCAAATAAAACATAACATTTAACAGCAGGGTGTGGACATTCTAAAAGTGAGTACAAATAGTGAACACTGTCAAGATATGTTTCCATTTATGGTTTAAAGGTTGCATAAAAAAGAAAGAAGTAGGATATATGAATGGTTAAAAATTAGTTGCCTTCATCATCCGTACAAACAATTTCGGAAATAATCATTGCATTCGACAGTTACTCACTGGAATGGTCAGAGTGTGTTCTAACCGTAGTTGTGAGCGCAGGTTAGGAGAAAATATTATTTCTGTTTTGTTTATTAATATATTTCGAGGTATGATGACCCCAAACCAGCATTCAAATGTTTTGACTCTCGGTCGAGTCTTCGTCAAGTGCGTCACTCTTGATGGGAGCAGCGACTGTATCGGTCTAGAAGTCATACCTGCCCGTTTACAACCGATGAAAGTATTTCGCTACTAGTTCTCGAAACTACCGCTGGTTTAAATCATGTCACATTTAAGTTACGTTGCAAAGTTACGTATTAGCGCATGTTTCTAACGAAAGGTGGCTGTGATATGTAAGTGAAATGAATATATTTTATATCAGATTTGAGGCGTTCATGGCGGTGAAATTTTATGTTATAATTTTCAGGGTTACGACGCGTTGAATTCTGGTAACTGATTACCAAATTCTGGAGGAAAAACGGTAAATCCGACTTTACCTACCAGACAGCAATGGCATCGTAACCCTGAAGACTAGTACAGAAAAAAAATCCCAAGAATAAATACCCTGAAGCCTAGAGCAGACTTCGTCGTACAGAAAAATCCCAAGAATTAATAATGAAAACGTTTCCTGCCATGTGAATATTAAATATTCTCTCTTGCAATTCTTTTTAATTGTGAATTCTTTGACAATTTGATTGTTATAATGCAACAGAAAGGTTAAATGCGAAAATTTGTAACACACGTTGAACAATCTACTTTGCACTTTCAGTTCATTACCACGTTGTAAATGTAAAAGAAATAAAATACTTTAATGCATAAAGCGGCTACTAAACAAAAGGGGGGTTTTGACTAGTTGTGTAACTGAAAAAGGAAGGTAGCTATGTTAAAGAGAATCATAATAAAATATCATGAAAGTTCAAATTATATTTGTTAGTTAAATACACTAAATCAGTATATTCCTACTTTACTACTGACTTAAAAATTAACGAAACCGAGAAAATGCAACATAGTAAAGGTATCAACATAAGAGCATGTTGTTGTTTCGTGGACTTTAGCTCTCCGCTCTATCCTAACCTGTCAAAGTGATTGATTCTATGTTACATTTGTGAATTTTTTAAATTTTCATGCTTGGAATGAAAGCCCTGTTCTGTAGGTTATTTCGTACTACTTTGCCAGTAAAACAGTGGAGCATTTCGTTACGAAAACTAAAAGAAATAGCAGAGCCCTTGTTAATATTGGGTCCTTTTTAAATATTGAGTCTTACTTCTGCCTATTTGCAAAGCACAACTTCCATATTTCACGTAAAATATTGAAAGGGTGATGTTTGAATGCTGTTAATTTTAAATCAGACCTCCTAATGCCGTACGAACACAGAAAACTATCTGCATGCCCTAAGAATCGCTAAGGAATAACACATTCAAGTACCGAGCGGCATTAGGAAGAACTACAGGAAACTGTTGTTCAGTACAATAATATGCCTTTAAGCCACAGGTTGTTAATTCGATTTCGATATATGATCAAAGTTCGCCACATGACACTGTGTGGCCGTTGTTAAATCAAACACGACGAAGGATATATCAGTGAACGGACCTACCTCATGAAACTGGTAAGGTTGTCAGCCTTACGCACCGGCTGCCTTTACCCCCTGGAGATATCCCTGGTACTCATTTCTGTTAGAGGCTGAGTCGACTCAAAGCCATAGTGCGGCCGAAAGAATTAATTCGATGAAAAAACACGACCTCATCGGGAATCAAACCCGTGACCTTCCGGCTTCTAGCGCAGTGCCTCAACGAACTGCACCACCACGTGTCCCTCTATCGAATAGGTACGACGAACTATTTGACTACCATAATAACCTAAGTCTTATGGATTAGAAGTTATTACTTAGGAACAATTCCACGTAAATTTGTCGCGTGGAACATGAAACTTGTACGCTATCGCCACGTTTGTAACCAACAAACTGCAAAAAATATTCCACACATAAATTTTAAGTGTACTGGTGGCCAAATTTACGACGTCCATAAAGTTGATTTATACTTCCGTTCCTCATTACTTACACCCGCTTTGAATTACATTAGATAACGTGGTAAGAATCATACAAATGAAAAACCCTATAAAAGTCACAGAGGTGAATGAAAAGCTGGCATGTTTCCCCATCTATTAAGGACACGGTCTGACCGGCAGCTGACCACTTCAGGGACGGACAAGTACAACCTCATTTTAAAAACAATGTTATTTCTTCCTACTTTATGAATACCAATACAATAATCAGTACCTCAGCTTCAAAACAGAGATCCACGCATCGATTTTTGACTCTCGGTTTCATTTAAATGATTAGCGAGACAACAAACGTTAAAAATAAGGATAATGAAAGTACTTGTTTTTGGCGTGAGAGAATCTGACTTTCTGAATTATGCCCCATATTTTCTGTACAATTCGCTATCTGAAATTCATACGCCCGTCTGAAAATCCCTTTCTAGGAAGAAATGCTCAGTATATAAGAAGTGTGACTGCATGCCAATTTTCCAGAATTTTAAATATTTCTCGTCATAATGGCACAGCATAACATGACACAAAAATTTCCGATAAAAATCTGTAAAAATGAATATGTTCATAACATGTCACAAAACCAACTTCGCATATCAAAATACATTCGTCCATTATTTGAAATCAACAAGAAACACAATTCCCAATACTGCCTACGCATTTCACCATTCCCGAACAGAAATTATATTCCTTGCCATTTGGCCCACCATTTCGAATAGGTACCCCGCTACAAAGTGGCACAGTGGTTAAGGTGCTGTGCTACAAATCGGAAGGTCGCTGGTTCGATTCCAGATGGTGTCACTGGAATTTTTCACTGATATAAAATCCTTCCGATCGCTCTATGGCCTTGGGATCGAATCAGCTTCTAACAGAAATGAGTACCAGGAGCATTTCCTGGGGGTAAAGGCGGCCGGTGCGTAAGGCTGACAACCTTACCACCATCCTGTGCCGTTGTAATGAAACCTGGGAACCTTAACTTCCTGGAACCCTCTGGGCCACTCCAGGCCTGTAACGGGACTGCTTTACCTTACCCCGCTATGAAACCTCAAGATCGCGCTGTATAACGCTGCCGTCCTCATAAATAAGGTTCGTAGAGGCATCGTCAAGGTATAGTCCAGGCCATGAAATTGGAACCTCACAAGCTGGCGTCCAATAGTATGTTTCACGGAAATCGGTCAGTTAGTGGATGTCACCCTCATGACCCGACTGGAAGAGAGGCTAGACACAAATACATTGACACAGACACAAGTATCTCAGTAGGAAGTAAGATTCAGAAGAAATACCACAAAAGCGACAAGTTACGCAAGGAATGGAATAGATAGACGCACGTTTCTATCAAGTAGGCTAGTGCAGTATATTGTTTCTCAATTTTATTTAATGACCGCCTTCATGTTGAAGTATTCATAGAAATTGGGCGTTAAACATTTAAAGAAGAAAAGGGTCTGTGTTATCACTTTAATTATTAACCAACAAATGCACTATATAAAATTTAACATTAAAACACTTAAAATCGCTCCGACATGTTTCGATCCTAAGATCATCCTCAGGGAGCTATGTTATTCCCTGCTAAAGTCATTTTAAAAACATTCACAAAATAATTCCATCATATTAACAGGGTGTTGTGGCAGCATATAGATGCTGCCACAACACCCTGTTAATATAATGGAATATAATATATTGGAATTATTTTGTGAATGTTTTTAAAATGACTTTAGCAAGGAACAACGGAGCTCCCTGAGGATGATCTTAGGATCGAAACATTTCGGAGCGATTTTAAGTATTTTAATGTGAAATTTTATATAGTGCATTTGTTGGCTAATAATTAAAATTATTCTACGAAATCCACGGTGCAACAATGAGGGTCTGTTTTATATAAGGACTAAGTACGTACCGCTCAGTAAACACGCTTCACCTCGGTTATACAAAACCAGTCCATTAACGTTGTATAAGTCAGAAGTCGCAGTTTGTTGTGAGATCCACAGACAACACATAAACACAGTGTGAGCAACACGTAGAATTTTTGAATGTTTAAACTTGTGGTATGATAAGTTACCGTTGGCTTTAAAGGGTCAATGGCCTGCACTCACAAAGAGAGATTCGACACTGTGTGTGGCCTAAATACACAACCAACACTCGCATCTTCTTTCAACCTAAGCTCTTTTTCTGTCGCCAAGGCAACACAGTTGGTAATGGACAAGCATTTCTCGTGCTAACCTAGGCAGTGCCATCAAATTTACAAAATATGTAAATAAACGTATGGCACAAGTGAGGGCAAACACTAAGCTCTTAATGATGTTTATATTTGTTAAACATTCCAGAAGAATGATAATGACGTTATACTTTTAACTTTTTCCCTTCATAGTTGGCTTTCCAGCATACGAGACGTGACCTATAGCTTTGTATGTATATCGGGGGCAGAAACTTTAATTAAGAACATAGACTTGCTGTTTGTATCACATCATGTGCATCTCGCAAAGACACGACAGAGGAAAATTAATTTAAATTAAAAAAAAAAAGAAATACATGTGCAAGGCAATGCTGAGCAGCGTTCGGAACTTCGCCTTCTGAGACATTCCGATATGGTTATGCCATTTAATCCACTGTGGCAAAACATTTTGTTGTTGTTCACAACTCCACTTGAAAAGAAAAATAGTGCACAATTTGAGGTGTGCTCATAATCCAAATGCACCCCCTAATTCATTCTGCAATTCATAATCAATAACTGTTAAATATTGTGACTGCATAAAATAAAAACTGTAAACTGCAGAGGAACGTGACGTAAGAACGGGAAGACTGCGTCGCTGGATTATTACTACGCATCACAACAAAGCTACGCGTTGACAGACATTTCTCTGGCTTCTCCAGCTTTGTCGTATTTTTATCAATTATCTCGTTAAGTGGAATCATTTTAAGAAAAAAGTGTTGTTCCATGTGAAGAGACGGATGGACAGACAGACAGACACGGCAAATCAAAAAGTCGCTTTTGTAACTTTTCAAACGTGCCTAAAAAGTAATGCCTCCGTTACTTCCGTAAACCTTCTTAGTTCAGTTATTTTCAGGCGACAGAAAGCAATACCTGTAACAATCAAGTCAAGCGGGAATATTTCACTGGGAAACACAGCTATATAAACTGAATTAGTCTTTATCATACAAAATGCGTAAAAACCGCACAATGTATATCCCATAAAATTTGTGTTCTACCGACTGAAAATTGAAGCCCATAAAGGTTTTCGAGATGAAAATATTTAAAAAGGACCCAAAAAAATCTCGAAGAAAACTCCGAGTAACACAAATTTCGATCTTAGACCTTAATGCCTAAATAGTCAGGATGAATAAAATAACTTACCATCGTTCCATTAAATGCCTGCAACTTTATTTCAGTATTATGTCCTCATATCATCTGTACTGCGTTACGGCAATATCCTATATACACAGGTAACCAAAACGAATCGTTTTTTCGGAAGCTGGATGTATGAAGCAATACGTAGAAGCTTAAAAATTTTCACAGTTACTGAGTTTATCATATGCTATGACGATGTATAAAGATTCATGCAAAATAATACTGCTTCAATTTAACTTATTTGATTGTCTGATGTCGATGCTTCATTCGTTCATCTTTCAGATATAATTACATTACGATTACAAGCACTGCTATGTTAGGTTGTACAAGGAAAACCCCATATGGGAAGAAGTAAAAAGTATCGAGGGAAGCTACATAGGAATTTAAGTATAAGAATTTGCCCTTCATAACATAAAGTAACATTAGTTTCATTATACAACGTTCATCTGAGGGGCATTTTCCAGAATCATGGTTAGTAAAATGTGTCTATTGTAATTTCAATTTAAGATAAGCTATTAATAAAACTGGAGGTAGATAGGAGTATAATATAATACGGCTGCCTATGGCATAAAAATAGGATATTTATTTGGTTCTATGGATCATGAATAGATTAGAACTGAATTACGTAGATATTTGAGCCGGGTTGCGTATGCTGAACGGAGGTGAAATGCAGCTCCAACGTGTGCAGAACAACGTTTTAAAAACACGGTACATATGAAACCTCAAAATATCAATAACTTACTGTATACAACAGTCACTAAAACTGACAAAACATTAGAATATTTTCTGCTGAGCGTTTCTTAATAATATAGTTAAACAACATCATCATTTTTCGAGAGAACGAACGAATTAATTCACATTAGACTTGAGTCTGTAGAACCCACTTAACAGTGCTTTCGAATATAATCAAATAGCATAACGCTGTACGAGATTATGTAAACTCAACCGAGCTATTGTCTTGACATGCAAGCAGTAAGCTCGCTGGTTGCTTTGACAGCACTGTAGATTACGAAGTTAGACACATAACTCAATCTGGTTTACGGAACTGCACGCTGTAGCAATTTAGGCTATACACCTAGTCCACTGCCATAATTCTGACCCTGTAAGATTGTAACTCCAGAAACAGGTTAGGTACCGTTAATAAAATGCAACGCCTATAACGTTAACTTTGGACAGATATATCCTCCAAACTGGTACGAAACATGAGTAAAATTTCATAAGCAGGGTAATCATAAATAAATAAATATATATAATGAAAAACAGGATTAGAATAGTTCAGAAGGTAAGAAAATTACGTGCATTAAAATATATAGTGTATTTAGGTATAAATGCAACGGATTGCGCCAAAGCTTCGCTTGGTATTTCAGATGTCGTGTTACAGTATTTAACAATGAAAGAACGGCCAATATTTAACTATGTAGAAGTCTACAGGAAAACTTAACTGAATGGAAAGATTCCAAAAATGTACTCATAATGCTTAAACTTCCTCCTTAATATGGCAAAAGCAAAGTTAAAGAATGTTTTGTTCTCTCGTATTTCTCATTTCAGAAGTTACCTTTACGGACTTGCATAGGAATGTTCAAACACTTGCAAACAGTAAAGTGGGATGAAAGGGAGAAACAGCCTAATCGAGTACAGACTAAATTATAGACCATTGGAAGAATATTCATTTCCGGAATTCGAACCGAAGACATATGAATTAAAACGTAAGTCAGAGGCACTCTATCAGAGGAAACGTACTTGGTAAGTAAGAAAATCAGCTTCGTATAATTCAGACTGGCACAATCACCATAATATTCATTCGTGGTTTCAAACTTTCGCCTTGTTATGAATTTTGTATTCTTTCTTTTGGGTGACAACACGGCGTCTGAATTTTATGTGCCAACGTTTCGAAACAGGCAGAGTGTTCCGAAACAACGTCGGCACATAAAATTCAGACGCCGTGGAATCACGCGAAAGAAAGAAAGAATACATCATATTATTTCTCTTCTTTCAAAAAATACCTTTAAGAATGCGGTTTTTAGCTGTAGCTTATTTAGCAATGTTAAGTTACCATTCGTTTCGGGAGACAGGTCAAACCACACGAAAGCTCAGTCAAGTTACAGAATCGAGATGCGTCAAGTGATTACAGCTTCTGTCCGAACATAAAGAAAGTGGTGAAATTAGCATCTTATAGAGTCGCAGATTACCGTGTATTTCTTTGGTAACAGAAATTAAATACAACAAAATACACTGTATTTAATTGGAAAGTGGACAGGATTTCATCCCACAAGATACATAGATATTTTAATAAAATATTGGGCATTTTAACTTTATCATGTTGTAACTTTTGTACTTTTTATATGTGTCTATGTATAAGTGGTTTGTTGATATATGCAGTGTTGTACCTGAACACACTTCACTTTGTAACTGTTTGAAGCGCCTTGATAATGGCTCAACATGAGCGAAACATGTAGGAGACTTACTATAGACTATTAGGAGCTTCTCACTAAGTACAGTGTATTTTATTGGTTTTAATTTCTTTACAGTCAGTCAACACTTTTTTAAACAATACCTACATACGATTTGTAACATGGCGAAATCTTTCACTCAAATACGCCTAATCCTACCGAAGTGTTATGTGGCACGGTACTAAATTTATTACTAGAATTCAAACGGAAACATAAGCCTAAAATATTTGTAACATCCTAAAAAAAAATAAAATTATACATCTTCAGAAGGTTTGGCTCTTTATACTTAATAATCGAATAGCCATGTTAATCGTGAGAAGGTGAAACGCGAAATGAGAATGAGGGAAATTCATGTTTGTTTGCCTGTCTGTTACGATCTCTGTCAGCGCTGTCCATATAACTTACGAAGAACGTTCTTGCTTCTGCTTGACTTCCCTCCTAAATAAAAACATAATTTTTGGCTACATAAATATTAGAATTTGAAGGAAGTAAGAAATAAGACGTAGCCAAGGGGAAAGTTCTGGTTACGATCCACGAGGAGAAATAAGCATTTATAAAAAGATCGTTTAATCTATGGAGATTTCAAGAAGGATAAAACCGGCGAAAAACACCAAACGGACTTCGATTTTTCCACTGAATGACGATAGGTGATATCCAATCATTCTTTATGCAAACGTTAAATTAATACTAATGCACCTAGACCTCACAGTTCGTTTCATGGCTAATGCATACTGTTACTGATGAGCGAGCTAGAATTCCACAGCAAAACAGAGTTCATGTTCTCCTCAATTCGCCCGTAATTTGTCATCATTCATCCCAATTTTCTCCGCAGTCCATTCCTCAAATTACGTCATTAATGTATTACGCCTTCCCGTAGAGGCACACGAAAAATAAATAATTATATCTCTGCAAGCTCTTTCGAACTGTTTGCTTCTCCCAAAAGACAACTAATGCCATGAGTCCTTAAACACACTTGAACCCTATTTTCCAAATTTCAGTATCTCATTTCTCTTATTCGTAGAAGAAAGACATCCGCGTGTGTTAAATAATTATCAAATAAGAGAAAGAAAAACCTTTATCTGAATAATCGCAAGATAAGTATTCACAGTTTACCTTCGATAAAAAGTAAATGCACGAGTATTAAGAGCCGAATAATTCAATACAGCCTAAAAATTGAGTCCCAGTAAGTGACTGAAACACCTACTCTTATAGTTTGAGGCATCTGTCACGTGTACTCACATTATTCAGGTGATTAGGTCATGAAGCATTGTCACGTGTACTCACATTATTCAGGTGATTAGGTCATGGAGCATGAGTTGCGCGGGGCACGTGGCACGCACAGGGAATAAGAGAAATGCGTACACGGTTTTGGTGGAAAAATTTGAAGCAAAGAGACCACATGGAAGAAGAGGCATAGATGGGAGGATAACACTAAAAAGAATCATAAAGAAATGGGAGTGGATGACGTGGGCTGGATTCGTGTGGCTCAGACTAGAGAGAGGTGGTGGGATGTTGTGAATACGGCGATGAACATACGGGTTCCATAACACGCGGGGAATTTCTTGACAAAATGAGAACCTGTGACTTTTCAAGAAAGCCTATAACACATGAAGATAAACAGTCAGTCAGTTTAGTTAATAAGTTAGTTAGTCCGTCAGTCAGTTGGTTAGTTAGTACATGCATTAAATTAAGATTTTTTCGCCCAGTGAGGCGTCACGAAGGCACAGCAAGAAGACAGAATAGGTCTACGTCGCTAATGAACTTTGACACATGCGCGTAATTATTTCACGATGAAAACTGACGACTGCGGCAAAAGAAAGATTGTTACCGAAATCAAGGCACTCAAAATTATTACAGTTTATGTGAACCAAGTTATTCACCGAAACATTATAAACACCGGCGTTTCGAAGAATTCTTTTGGCTATGTGCATATGAGAGCGTTTTCAGACGACCGAATTCACCATCCACAGGACTCTAAGAATAAGAATACCACCAAACAGATCGAATATGATACAAATCATCACACTATTAAATAACACGAGTTTATTACGTGCGTGTAAGGAAGAACACTGACATAAGCCACGAATAAAATATGTAACAGTACGCAAAATTAAGTATGACACTCCAAAGATAAAATGATCATTTTCTGTAATGGATGGAAGGAGGGAAGTGAGACCGGGCACTATGTAAAGCAGGTAAAAAAATGACACTATTGTGCAGACGCTGCTAATGATGATGGCGCAGAGAAACGTTAGCGGTTCACAGAGTGACGCTGGTATGCCACTCGGATAAAGACCTGCCCCGTATTTTCTTAGCAGTCACAGATCCCTTGTGGACTACGGCTGGACTGAATCAGAGTTCCTCCATAGCGAAATGGCGGTAATTAACCACGTCTGACCTAGTAAGGCACGACAAGTATAATACGATGCATAATCGTTTTAATGTTCAGTTTCTATTCATTTCCAATCGAAGGGTTAAAATCATGGAACAGTCGCTACACGATTCAAGATCACACACAGACGTGAAGCTCTGTTGTTTTCTGCGGTTCAGTGGCGTACCGGGGGGGGGGGGTTCAATCCCCCCCCCCGAAATTCCGAAGGCCATCCAAAATCGTGCCAAACTCAACCCGATTGTGAAAACTGTTAAAAATTGCTGAATTTAGGACGAAAAAACCCCAAGATGTTCGGAAAAAAGGAAGTAAAATTCTAAAACTACCTAGGTTCGCAATTGTCTTACATTAGCAATGACAAATAAATTGATTGTCATCATAGTCTTAAACTACCAAAAATTAAGAAAATTTTACTATATGAAATGAAATTTCTTGCACCAAATTACAGCTGCCTCCAGAACCCCTGACTATGGGGCTACCGCCCCCAGATCCCCATTCTCTCTGTCCTCTGTCCTCAACTGAATTTGTTGAACCTCCCCCCCCCCGAACAAAATTCCTGGGTACGCCACTGCTGCGGTTTACTTTGTGATGTCACTATCTTAGGCTACAGGCCAATGGAGGCAATAATAAGACGACAGTGACGGAATTGAAAAAGGATTCGGAAGTAATGTCTCGTAGCTTAAGGAAGGTTCTGTCTAGGCATTTGCCTGGACGGACGCAGGAAAGCCATGGAAAACCTGTCACGAAAGCCAGTGGCCAGAGTTTCGAGCTAGGCACCTCCCACAGACAAGTCTATCGCATTACCGCTCAGTCAAAAATTGCCTAAAACATGGGGTGCACAAATCCCGGGCGCCAGGTCGCCATGTCGACTGAATTTGGTAGCGTGGCGAAAAATGTTTTGGGATCTTCAGTGATGAACTTGGTTTATATCACCAATTCTGGTGCCTATGATTTTGAGGTGGCTCCTAGATCTTTGGAAATTTTGTGCACCCCTGGTCTGAAATAGTTTTCTGAAATAATGGCGCGAGTTGTTGACACAAAGTATTACGTCCAACTGTCAGAATAATACATATTTAAAAGGGTCCATAATGAACAAATATATCACATTGTTTATACTCTTTGCTCTTGCAGATATGAATATCTCATCCTTCCCTGGTTACATTTCAGTTCCTGTAGAATTTCCGCTATACACAATTATTTTCATTATTTATTATCCCGGGATAAATAAATTCGTAACAGCGCACGTGTGCTAAATCTGTGCAATGTGCTGAATGCCAGTTTCAATAATCTAAGACAGAAAAATGTAAAATACAAACACGACATCTGGAACCAAATAATCTAATACAAACACCAAACTCTGTAAGAATATATTTTCAGGTTTTCAAATTTAAATACATTTTTGCTGGAAAATAGTGCTTATCTTCCGAGCTGCGACCTACAATCTGGACGGAAATTTTGTTCATTTCTGCATCAAAAGAGTTAATTTGTCTCAAACCGAAGAAAGATACAGGACATGAAATATGAAAACACTGCGTAGTAGAACGTTCATTGCAGCACTGCCTGAAATAAGTGCTGGTATCTTGTGTTAAATCAGAAAATTCCTTTCGCACTGTTTTCAAATATTATTATCTAGACTGGATATGATCAAAGGAATTGGCACCGTAGATCGTTTCTCCTTTACAAACATGTACCACAATGAAGATAACAAAAATAACGTGAATTATCTAAATGCATCACAATATGCTGAAATCGTTACTTATTCGTAATATCAGTCAATTTAAACATTTATTTCGTGTTTCCAGTAACCACAGTCAGTGTGCAATATTATTAAATACATTGGCGTACATTTATGAATTACACATTCCAGCAATCGCGAAGATATTACATAACACTTTATAACGTGAAGTGGAAATTTATCGTCGTTCTTAGCGAAGCGTAAAACCCGCGTCAGCGAGTAAAAAACAGCTTCTAATTTCTCCAGTTACACGTTCATAATATAACTGATAAAACACGGATATGCAGTGTGTTTTAATACAAATCTGTAAAAAGGAGGAAAATATCGCCTAAACAAATTAATCTGAAAGTTTAAGCCGTCACCAAAAACTAACGTTCCTACATGTATAACGACACGCGTGTAATATGAAGAGACTCTTGCGTCGTTTGACGCGTTCACGGATTCACAGAATAAGAAAGAAGTTGTGTTATTTAACGAAGCTCTTAGTTACCAAGATTACACCGCGCCAGTGATAGATGAATATATTATGTGAATAAACAATGTTGGAATGACAATGACAGGATAAACCCGAAGTTTTCAGGCAAGACGCTGTCCCAGTGCCGCAACGTCCATCACAAATTCCTCATGTAGCGGCCAGGGATCCAATCGAATCCGAAGATTTCGCAGAAAAGGGACAATTTTCAAAACCAGGGCCTTGCAGCTTATTTACTGTCACCAGACATTACACTCGTCTACCAGTTTTCATGGCAGATAACATGGCGTAATCTTCAGTTCCGCACAAGATACCGGTTATGATCCATACTAAGATAAAGCATGTCTGCACAAATCCCTATCGCCAGGTGGCCATGGCGCTAGAAATTTTGTGAATATGTTTACAATACAGACTGGACCACACAACCATTCGTACTCGGTAACCAACAATGTGAACATCGAAATTTTTGTTTAAAGGTCATTGGCGATGGCAGACAACGAGACGAAGATATTGCGGAAATTTCGTTTGAAATGCTATTAAGTGGCGCGAAATTTAGCTTTTGTGCCGATTATGTGGTGCATACCAAATCAACACAGATCGTAGTATTTCGACAGCCCAAAACAGTCTGGATTCCAATCCAAATAAATATTTGTCATGCTTTGCAATGATGCAATAGGAGTGTGTGGATAAATGGCGTATATTGAATGATACCTTGTGATTTTAAACGGCATTCAAAAGATACACAATAACGAGACACATAAATCTTATTCCTGAGGTGGCAAAATATGACTAACGCACTACAAGGAAAGAAAACAAATTTGTATGCCGTTATGCACAAATCCGTCCAGTTGTAGTATCATATATATGTATAAAGTTTGTATGTATTACACAGAAATAAAATTGTTAATTTGATATTCGTGTGTTCGTGCATCGTTAGTATGATTTTATAATTACAATCAACAAGATGCAACTATTTTTGAATACTTATTTCTAAAAAACTCTACATGTTTCGGGTGGTTCCCCCGCCCATCATCAGGAGCACATAACTGTACATTCAGTTTCAGGTATTATCAACCAATACTGCTGCAGGCTGGTGTCGTGGATAAGACGACACCAGCCTGCAGCAGTATTGGTTGACAATACCTGAAACTGAATGTACAGTTATGTGCTCCTGATGATGGGCGGAGGAACCGCACGAAACATGTAAAGCCTTTTAGAAATAAATAATCAAAAATAGTTGCATCTTGTTGGTTGTAATTATAAAATCAAATAAAATTATTAATTACTAAGGTCTTATAATTACTAAAACATCATGTAAATGAATGTTCTGAATAAAAGGTGCTAGATATATTTGAAAATATTTAATTAAAATACCTAAAAAAAAACTCCCGTGTGGTAATAAAAATGTCATATTATGATGAATATCACATACTGTATAACATTTGTAATCGTTTTAAAAAAGGAAACCCAAAAAGTATTTACTTTAAATATTTGTACTTTAGAAAATTCCATTTTTCGTTCCTATTTATTGCAACCGCTTGAACTGAGCTTTGATACCAGTGCCTCGTGATATCCTTATTCCCCTTTAATGCCTTCTCGACTTGTTAAAATCATATACACGTTTGCTTCAAAACAGTATCATAATGTATTGTTACGTTTAGACGATCAGATAAGTAATTATACCGTAGTTCCTCGCTGTTTGCCCTTTATACTCATTCTAACATGTTCCGAATGACAGCCTAACGACTATTACCTAAGACGGACAAGAAAACGTATTATACAGGGAATATAAAATCCATAGAACACTGCGACGTATCGTACAATAAATGTAGGGACATCCAAAATTGATGCGGTGGTGTAGTGACTCGCGGTTCCACACACAACATATATGTATGTATATATATGTATGAGACTGCCACAAATGTGATGTCCAACAGATCCATATATATCTATATGAATTACAGCACAGAAACAAGAACACTCACCGACATTTTTCCTTGCAGCATCCAATACGATCCAAAGCATTATAATTTATAACTTTGACGTCTATTTCGCGCACATTTTTATTTAGAACATAGAGCTAAGTATTCACCATAGATAGCCTATACCACTAATGAATCGAATATTCTTTCAACCAGAAAATATTTCATACCTTACATACGATCCCCATGGAATCATAAGTTTTGTGTGTATGTTTCCACTGGGAATAATATTATTCACATTATACATATGTATCTACTGTAAGACGTTATTAGACTGTACACTTCCTGGAAAGTACTACGTGCTAGTCCGCACGACAATAAAAGTGTATAAAATTGGGGCAAAAAACCTAGCAGCCAAACTCAAATTCGTAACAACAAGGTTCTCTGGAAGCCATAATAATTATATTTATTGATATTTCAGATCTATGCTTCCAGGTGGGTATGGTTGCAAAATAATTCTATTGTATGTACATTATGTAATATAAGAGGCAAAACTCATTATATCGTGTTAAACATTTTCTCCCATGTACAGAAATTTGTTATATACGCTTCATATGTAATATGTGTTATACATATATTTACCGATGTAATGATATATTAAAATCTCAAAATAAAGACGTGACAATTCTTAGTAAAGTTCGCTCTTTGCATTGTCGCACCCCTACCACATCCCCCCCCCCCTCCTCTGGGGCAACAGTAAGCCTACACGCTTATGCCAAGATTACAAGTATTTAAATACGAACAAAGGTCCGTGGTAGTCTGAATATCAGATAATATCGGCAGTTTATAAGAATAGTTCCCTCATCCTTCAGCAGAACCTCACATTCTACATAACCTTAGTACACAAGTCCACTTGCGCTTCAGAAGAACAGCATGGAAGGGAATCAACTCGAAATTAAGCCTCCTTACAAAACGGACATCTTAATGTTATGAGAGTGGGTTTTCCTCCCATCTCCTCTTCGGTCTTTCAAGAGGTCTATTTTCATGTAACTTCACCACCCAACCCCCTAGACTTTCCACACGTCCCCCATCCTACCCAAAGACCTCAGTGTAAGAAACGAACAAGACGCGGCTGAATACCAATATCTGATGCATCCTTCACTGTGTGACGTTAGTTGTTCAGCCTATCTTTTTTTACAAAGGGCTTACTCTACGGGTGGAAGAATACACAATAAAGTTCCTACGTTAGAAGCTGTAAGATTATAAAACTTCGCTAAAGATTAAATGTATCCATGAAAAGGGGGGGGGGAGTTGTTCATTATTTGAGAATTACGCATAAGGCTTACGAATATGTACGGATGTGATCTTTATTGGACCGTACATCATTGTGATAGTTGAAGAATAAAAAACCAACTAGATGTCACTTGATATATTTAATTTACTTCTTAGATTCTCAGCGTGTTTGGGCATTAATATGTCCATCTTCAGGAGTTTGCGATTATGTTGTTGAACTACCACATTGGCTGTATTGTTTTTGGATTGCTGAGTGTGGGAGTTAGGGTGCGGTTCGGCTAGGGTGGTATCCGGGCCGAACCGCACACTATATCCAACACACAGCAATCCAAGAACAATACAGCCAATGTGGTAGTTCAACAACATAGTCCAAACTCCTGAAGATGGACATATTAATGGCCGAAACATGTTGAGTATCTAAGAAGTAAAATAAATATTACAAGTGACATCTAGTTGGTTTTTTATTCTTCAACTATGGACGGATGTGTACACGTGTACATATATTCGTTGTGTGTGTATGCAAAAACACGGTAGGTTTGCCCTTATATGCTCCCGACATCCTTCAGTAAAAAAAAATAAACATGGAGTTATCATGTTGATTATTTTCCTGCACTTTGTTTCAAGGTATTATTTTTCCGAGTCGCAACAGACACACTGTTTTTACAGGCATCACAGCAGCTTCTACACCATCCAGTACCACACCGCCATACACACACACATATAACACTGACCAACTTCAGGTGATTGGTCACGAATAAAATAAGCCCAATGGAAGATGTTTCGTGGGGAAAAACCTGTAAAATTGAATGCTACAGAGTTTTAGAAGTTGGTACAGCGTTGCAGTAAAATGTCCTAAAAACAAGATTGCGAAAAGTCAATAATTTTCAGATGCCCATAAAAAAATCAGATTCATAATCACGTACAGGGTATCCTCATTACAAGTAATCAATAAAAGCATTAATTACAAAGTCAACTACAGTGCAAATACGCGACATAAGAGGATAATTCCGAAAGTTAACGAAATTTCAAAACACGGTGTATATACGGTATTTTGTTTCATGTATTCAAGTACTGGATTACCGTGTCGATCGACATTTGAAGTTATGCATTGTAACAGCAAGACGAAACTCTGGTAAATTCTTTAGTCCAACCACTCGTAAATTTTGTTTCCGTACTGACGGCACCAGCGGAGAGAACAGTCCATAAGAACTGCAGTGATTTTAACTCTACACAGGATGGAGATGAGAAACCCTACGGACACAGAGAGGCAAAAGGAATGCCTTGACAAAAGAGTTACTCCAAGCTGTCATGAGTTTCGCAAACAGTTTACTCAGTACATCTAAAACAATAAAAGTGCAAATGTGTTTAAAACTCTCCATTCTCTTCCTACCAGTCTTCTATATTGTGAACATTACCACAAAAGACTATACAATTCCCTACCAAAACTTTACAACTGTATTACCAACCTCTTCGAAAGTTAGTTAGTGCTTCTTCTTTCCATGGATGAGACAGGTACAGTACATTAACAACTTCAATACAATGCAGTGACCAAGCTTCCATTACCCTCCATCCTCAGAAATCTTTCGAATTTGCTTCGGACTTAGCCGACGCATATTTTATCCAATTCTGCAACCCCTTGCAGTTTAGCGAAATGTCGTTAACGTCGCGCCCACGTTACTAGGCTAATTATTTTATGTGAGCTTCGATCGACTGTTGATGAAGTTATTATATGATTAGTAATTTATATGGCTTTCCCACATCAAGACGGAATCCTCGAAATTATAAAGTAACCAAACTGTTATTTCTCGGCACCGTTTTTCCACGCATTTACGCCGGTGCATGGCAACGTGAAGAAAAGCAACGATCAACGTCATATTTCTGCTAATACTAGGCGAGTCTTATTATTCCACATTTTTAATGAACGATTTCGCTATTTTCTGCCCCATTTACTTAAAACACTTTTTACTTCAAACTGTTAGCCTATCTAGTGGTCACACACAGAATACAGTGCCATCCCGTTAAGAACAACCCTGAAGTTTCAATACAACGGTGTTTTAACAAAGCAGATTAGTTATGTCACTTGGGTATAGTGTACAATAAAGTAACATAATGCATAATCTACCCAAATTATCGCCACACAACAGACTACCATAGCCCATACTAATGAGGTAAACCCTCTCTAAACAATGACTGTAGATTGACACAGACTACTAAAAGTGACACCAATTTGCAACACTTGTCAGACATAACGTCAATTGTCGATCACTCTGGTAACCCCCTAGAGTGGTTCTAAAGATAGTGGCCACGATCGTTACGACGCTTTTTACAACATTTTAATTCCGTGTAAAGTCCTGTTGAAAATTTGCCATCCCCGTTCGCTGATATACCATGTAATAGATAGTCATCAGACTCCAGTCCAGTTTCACAGCAGTCGAGTGGGTGAGGCTGCATTCCGTCACGCGGCCAGCTAATTCCTGAGTTGTACGTGTGCTAATTCTCGTAACTACGGAACCAAACGGTGCAAGGTTCAAGATCAACTTTTCTTTTGATTAATCTACATAACAAACAATAGATAGGGCTTTCGTATATATGAATGACATGCAATAAAGTTATTGTTTTAATTCTGTGGAGCACAAACCTACATGAGAAAACAATATCGGCTCAGATAATAGAAAAATTGCCTCTCGTGGAATCCTAAATTTCATTATCATTTTCACAAGAACCCACTAGGGCCTCCATTCTTCCCCTCCTACAATTAAAAATATTCGTTTCTAAAACTCACGACGTAAGTTGTGCTAGTTTGAATGACAAATGTTGTGTCCTTCATTGGTGTGCAGTTAATTGGTTTGCCATTCTAACCGAAACACAAAGAGACACAAACACACGATTGTTGTGTTTGTGAATTCGCTATGGTAAAGGTGTGCATTATTCATGAAATGCACCGCTCCCGTCTGTGTGCCAAGGGCACGCATGGTGTGTCCCAACATCACTCAGGTATTTTTTTATGTTTTGCTGGCCGTGCATCTCAGTATATTTGTCATAGTAATTAACCAACTTTATGCACAACATTTTTGTTTTACAATAAGTTTATTTCATGCCTCTACATGTTTCGAGCACCATGCGGTTATCATCAGGAGGTCAAAATTGTATTATACAGCCTCTGGTATCATCACACCTATAGGTGGCCGTCCCTTGCACAGGTTGAGAGACCCTCCGATGATGAGCACATGGTGCTCGCAATATGTAGAGGCATGAAATAAACTTATTGTAAAACAAAAATTTTGTGCATCATGTTGGTTAATTACTAAGATAAATTCACTCAAGTATTTAGTTCCCCAACTAGAGATCTCCCAGTAAATCCACAGCATGTAAAAATTCTTAATTCATAAACAAGATGAATAATTATTTCAATTAGTTAATGACAGTGTTTCAGCTACAGTTGTTATATCGCATCAAATACTGTAGGAAGGCGTTCACGCGCGTTCGAGTGGCAGGATTTGGAAGGAATCGATCATAGAAATTTCATGACATAATCCAGGCATTCATCAGAGATTGGAGGAAGGCACAAAAGTCGGGAAAACTGGTAATTCCGACGAGAATCGAACCAGGTATCTGCCGAACACATACTAACAAGGTAATAGGTACACCAAAGTAAGAACTGCGCTCTTCTGGCCGAAGTCGTGGTAATTCCTGACCGACGTTTCGGGACAACCTATCGGTCCCATTTTCAAGGATCAAGAATCCAAGAAGGGATATAGTGCCTTCAACCAGAGCTCTACCATCTTGGAAATATTCTTGGTACTATCGTGCATTTGTTTGTAGAGATTGAGAAAATGCTTGTACAGACTGCGAAAACCCAACAGAACATCCGCATATCGGTCTTTTGAAAGAGCATTTGAACCCCTGAGCTAGCCATTAAAAAAAAAAAGAAGTACTCCCCACTCGACTGTGACGCTTGGTAACTTCATTTAATTGGACACTTATCACGCAGACATAGTACAAGGGAATATTAAATTCCACCAGCGACTTATGCATGTGGGGAAATGTAGTCGAAATCCTTCGGCTGGTTAGAAAGATCAAAACCTGCGGGCATAGACTTCCCATTTTGTTACAGTTCGAACCAACAAATGCATACAATGGTATTAAAGTCACAATATTATAACACACCAGCTGCTGGATGATGGGCCGTTTGAGGCCCGAAACATGTACGAGCTGGTGTGCAGTAATACTGTGACTTTAATAAAATTCTGTGCATTTGATGGTTCGAAATGTAATAACTAAACTTAATGCACGGAATGGAGAAGGTGAAATTCTTCTCAAGTCGTCATCACGTGAACTTGGCTCAACGCAGGTATAAAACATAAAGACACAAGCAATCTGTCTCGAAGATTCAAGTTGTCTGGGACGTTACGTTGTGTCACTGAGTAAGTACTCATCGAAGTTTTGAAATATCGTACTGCCTCGACCTTTAGCTTCAAGCAGCTCAAAAAGAATATCTTGGATTGCTTGACCCTGAAGATCGAGACACTGTCATCATTTATAACGTCGGGAAATACCCAACCATGCATCGTCGCGAGACAGACAGCTTGAGGAGTCAGCAACACCACTGAGACCACAAATCTCAAATATTTTCTTATTTAATAACAACGGCACTGTTTTCGCGGGAAGAGGTGAATGCATTAAGTATACACACGTATTATTTGACAACAGTGCCACTCAACCAGGATATACTTAAAATTTGACAACAGTGCCACTTAAACAGGATATACTTAAAATTTGATAACAGTGCCACTCAAACAGGATATACTTAAAATTTGACAACGGTGCCACTCAAACAGGATATACTTAAAATTTGACAACAGTGCCACTCAAACAGGATATACTTAAAATTTGATAACAGTGCCACTCAAACAGGATATACTTAAAATATGACAACAGTGCCACTCAAACAGGATATACTGAAAATTTGACAACAGTGCCACTCAAACAGGATACACTGAAAATTTGACAACAGTGCCACTCAAAAAGGTATACTTAAAATTTGACAACAGTGCCACTCAACCAGGATATACTTAAAATTTGACAACGGTGCCACTCAACCAGGATATACTTAAAATTTGACAACGGTGCCACTCAACCAGGCTATACTTAAAATTTGACAACGGTGCCACTCAAACAGGATATACTTAAAATATGATAAGTGCCACTCAGCCAGGATATACTTAAAATTTGACAAAAGTGCCACTCAAACAGGATATACTTAAAATCTGATAAGTGCCACTCAACCAGGATATACTTAAAATTTAATAACAATACCATTCAATCAGGATATACATAAAATTTGTATTTAAATGGTGATTATAATTCATGAAGCGTTTCTCCCGCTATTACATTAAACGTTATCGTAGCAACATTCAGCAGCTCCATAATTATGTTTCCTGTTTACGCAGGGATATTCAATATTGACCTAACTGTAAATTACATTCTGCTACTTGGTGAGGCGCAATTAATGAAAACTCCGCAAGCACCAAACAAGGCAACCGACACATATTACGATTACAGGACTAATGACGCCGTTTGCAATATTTACGAAACACACTATTCCTATTTTCACATTATAGATAATTTAGTGTCTGGAAAAAAGAACAAACATTTTAAACTAACTTACAAAAAAAAAGTTGAAAGGTAACTACTACAAAATTGGTCATTTTTATCTGAATAACACTGAAAAGTGTGTAACTAAACGGTACCCCTAACCCTAAAAATATGTGTTCCATCTAGATTTGAGCATTCTAGATTTGTTTGGAGGAGAGGAAAAATTATGAAGCTTCTGACTATGTTATTTTCTCCAGTCTCCTGCCACTTGTTCCCTCGCAGATCCAATGACCTCAGCACTTTTTTGTCACACACCCCACTCTCCGCATCCCCCCCCCCTGGCCTAATGTGACAAACTAAGATCCATATAAACACAAAAAGTTATTATTAATATGATAATAATAATAATAATAATAATCATCATCATCATTATGTTATCCTTACGTTTGTAGAGGGAATTAGTCAACGAGAAGATAAAATGCTCAGAACTGAGTGGCAGAAATCATTCCCAAATTTTAAACCCCTATTACCTCTTTCAGACTGCATTTTACGAGTATTACATGTAACAGTCCTTCCAGGATACTTTAAACCTGGAAACCAATACATGAAAAGGTCGAATATAATTTACAAACAAGCCATCAATCGACTGTAGAAAAAGAAAATATTTGAACATACCACATGAATACACAACAGTTTTTTTTTATATAGTTATGCGCATGTTGTATATTGAATATTCATCTTTTTGAAAGGCCTGATGACGGTTTGTTTATAAGGCCGAACCATGTAGCTATCGGTGAAAAATACACATTGTGTTCCACGACTTCTACATTTGTTAGTTTCTTGTGGGGTGAGTGGGAGTGGGATGAGTAATGTAAAGATACTTCAAGCCTACTGCAATTTCATAGTATTCGTTATCTGTCTCTCTACTGCGACAAAACCTCGTTTCAGATAACAAGCAGATAATTAGATGTTATGTACTTACTTCTACACCAGCCACTTTACTATTACCCAGTGCAGCCTCTACGCCTCTCCATATGTTGAAACTGGCAACTTAATGAAAGTTGATTTGCGTTTGAATCGTTCAATCAACGACCCCCTCCCCCCACAACACAAATAAAACTGGCAGTTTAAAAATTATTTTTGGACCAAATAACCAGGACAGTTCTACAGGAAAGAGAACTGCATTACAGTGTCGAATAACTGCATATTCTGAGGACAAGCAGGAGTGCTGAGGAGGATTACCCGGTCCCGACTGGGAGTCGATGTGGTACCCTCGAAAGACAGATCAGTGTTTCAGTTAACCATTTTCAATGTCAACGTTGTGTGTAATTACGTATTCGAAATGTATTATATTCCTAATAGGTAAGTTCTATACATAATACTTTTATCTCTCAAATACTCGAACCGGTATGTAGATACAGAAAGAATAATAGACCAGAACACCGGAACTTAGTTCTACGTTTCTACAAGTTTAAATAAAGTTAGCTTATATTCCTACCCTTGGTGAAGCACCCTTTTATTACACCTAACACTGCATGTGTTTTTATTGTGCCTACTGTTCGTATTACGAGCCTGGCGTGTCATTTTTGCTGTGCAGGTCCGTAGCGTATACCTCGATCGAGAATCGCGTTTCGTATCACAATACCACGCGCAGTGAAGGTGAACATCGGGAACAGGTGCTGGGTATGAGGAAATACGAAAATAAGAAAGGGAGGGTGGGTGAAAAAAAACTGAGTGTGTAGGTGGAGACATGAAGATATGTGACGTGGATGGAAGAATGAGTATACGGTACAATGGATGCGTGCGTGTGTGCGTGTCTGTGTGTGTTTTGATGTACGGTAATGGTTATTCGGTTACTTTGCAAGGCTGCGTACACTGATTATGTAACAGAACATCGTATAATATATGGTAGAATGACTGAATAACGACCTGAGAGGGAAGCCTGATGAATCTGAACAGATATCCTTCATGCAACTATCCCAGCTATTCAGTGAGTTGTAATCATAAACACTCTACAGCCCAGCTCAGTGTTCCCCAAACCTTTCTTCCACGGGGAACCCCTGATATAATATTCCATATCTCGTGGAACCCCTAGCTTAGCAAACGTTTATAGACCGTAAAAAAAAAGCTGGAAGCGCAATTCAAGTACTGCAAAATGACTGTAAAAACAATTTACTACTAAAGATCTGCTACATAGATATACGTTAGCTGACGACGTGCGAACAAAACTGTCTTTCATTGGACTTATGGCCTTTCACCACCCTGGGTTCCGCCCGTCTGAGCAAGGAGAAGGTAGAAATCCACATATTCGACTGGAACACACATCAAGCAGAATTGCCAGTCGGGTTACTACGACAGGACGACAGCCAAGATGACAATGGGCGGCAGAGGAGATCCAGACGGGTCAAATTGGTATCCAAGGAGTGTTACAGGAGACCCGCTATTCCTTAAATTCGCAATGTTTTGATTCAGTTAGAGGTATGATAGAGTGATTCTAAAGCAGGATCACCCACATAAAAATAAACATGCCACACCATGTCACAATTATTCATAAAGCATTATACGAAAGATGCAAATACTGGTAGATGTATCAACTATACATGTAACTCACCGTGGCGCAATACCTCTGCTCCATACCATATTCCTTCAAGGCGTGGGTAAGGACAACTTTACCTTCTAAACTCGGTGTATTTGAAGGTGCCGAAAATGTTTTCTTGCGGTTCGCATACAGGAGCATACGTAACAAACACGTATTCAAATACAGGAACGCGGGCAGTCAACATCAACCACGCTTTACAGTTATTTAACACAAAAAAGGTAAAATTCACCATAGAGCAGGCCATGAAGGCCCAGAGGGGGTGTAGACGTTAGCTCTATTATTTCTATAACCTCTGCGCTAGATGGGGATGGGTGGTCAACACCACGCCCCGGTCCCTTTAACCCCGGGGAAGAACCGGTAACCACTGTACAGGAGGATGGGTGGGCCGCAGGGCCGGCCTGGACGGGTGCGGAAAATCTCGCCCACCCCGCACCGGGATTCGATTCCCGGACCGTCCAGCCCGTAACGAATCGCTATACCGTCTGACCTATCCCGGCCCACATTTAATATACATACATATATATACTCGTATATATTACATGTAGTAAATCACAGCGAGGTACATTTGCGATTAACTACCACCATTTCTGTCTTTATCTGTTCATCACAGCGAGATGTCGCATTCAAAATGTGTTCGTGGCACGTCAAGTTCTGCTGGTTTTCTAAGTGAAGCGACCAGACGTGAAGTGACAAGCGGAAATTGTCAGACATTATTATGTCCCTATCTTTAGTAATAATCTATTATACAGAAATATTATTATGTACTGACGTCACTGATTGAATATTGGGTTATTTAACGACGGTGATTCAATATCAGAACTACGTAGTGTCGAAAGAGATGAAACACGATTGTTAATGGTTAATCCTTCAGTTAGCCAAGGAATTCTCCGCATTTTCTTGAACTCAAAGATCCACCACCGTAGTTTACACCAGCGCACCATCCGATCCCATCCTGAGCCATCTCAATCCACTCTACAATATAAAACTCCATTTCCTTAAGATACATTTTAATGTTAGCTTCCAACCTACGCCTACGTTTTCAAAATTGCCTCCTCCCTTCGTGTTGTCCGACCAAATTTCTATTTCTCACCTCCTGTAAGCACGTTACACATTGCGACCATCTCTTAAGCCTTCACTTTATCATACCAGTAACACTCGCAAAGTACAAATTCTGAAATCCATTATACTATTCTGTCCACTGTCCGGTCATTTTTAGATTCTCGCTGCCTGGGATATGAAGCCACGTTCACTGGCAGTAATACGATGCCGCCATCTTCATGGTAAAGCCTGAAATTGTGGCAAGTTCCTCCGTAACATTAGGAACCACCTACCAAACTACATGCAGTCATAACCTAGAAGGCTACAATTTAAATCTTCAACCCGATGAAAGTTTCACCCTCGTTACTGCTTCCCTCTGACGTTAACATACCCCTCTCAGCACTCTCCTCTCTTACATCTGACAATAATATGTTCTTTTCAAAGCCCCCTTCGTCTGAGCTGATCTCACGTACTGCTACTAAATGCTACTTAGCCAGTTCTCTTGGTAAAAGGTACAACAATTTCTATAGGCCCTTAGGACACCACGAGGTTGAGGCTCCCAGTATTTCTAGACAGTCGGTACATGAAGATGTTAAGGTTGTCAGCCGTACGCACCGGACCCCCCAGGAGATACACCTGGTGCGCCGACTTTTCGGCTTATAGGGCTGTGTCTCAACCAACTCCGCCACCGAGTTATCTTGCTACTGACTGAAGATGGCCATTGTCAAGTTCCGAAACATGTAGTCTTCTTTATGTAGTAAATTTCTATACATATCTTTACCATCAAATAAAGTTGTGTTAGACAAGTACATACACTCCAATCTAGTTTATTTATGAACACAACGGGGATGACGAACCTTATGACTGTAATGAACCAGACTTGCACAAACTTCTGACACTCTTCATGTTCCGAATTTCGCGTCCTTTGTTGCTGTTCATGTCGTGGCCGACATTCGAACGAGCTACCTCTAGAATATGAGTCCAAAGTGCCTACCACATAGCCGGCTGTGAGACGTAATGGGAGATCTGAGTGAGACAATCCGACCAGTACTGAGGTTTCAATGGGCCCCTATGGTCGAAATTGTATGTGGCTGAAAGGAAGAAGGCCAGAAAGAAACACAATTGTGTTTATTATAATGAAGACAAAGCACCACCTTCGCCAGGGTGCCAGAACATGGAACAAAGACACAACAGAAAGGAAGAAAAAGAAAGAATAAGACCGGATGGAAACTTTTTTGGCCAATCCAGTGATACTAATAGCGACATTTCGTGCAGTGTACTACGTCATGCCACCCACGAAGCTGAGCACTAGGTGAAGAGCCGGCGCTGCACCCAACGCTTTTTCACGGGCTTTCGATTGGGAAAGGTTAATAAAACATTCAGTTCATTCTTGACGCAAAACGGAGAACTCAAGTATACGTTCTTTTCGATCGAAGTCGTGGTTGAATGGTAGCTGCCCTGGAACTCCGTAGTTTAAATGTCAGCCTGTAGACCAAGTACTCTGACTGCATTTCGTGATTTCTTTCAGCCTCTGCAATACCTCCAAGAGAACACAGCCCCCCCCCCCGCCCCGTTTTTCCCTCACAGCCATCTTATCTTTTTACCCCACATAATCAGGGCGTCACTAAGTAAAACAAGAACCACTGAGCTTGATTTCGGGCTTCCGCAGCGGTCTAAGCGAGATCTGCGTTATTTTGGGATTTACGCGGTTTATAATGGTAGTTTCGTACCGATGTTTCGGGATAACCTATCGGTTCCATCTTCGAGGGTCATGACCCTTGAAGACGGGAACGATAGGTTGTTCCAAAACATAGGTACTGAACTACCACTTTACTTCGCGAAGAATCCATAAAGAGCGCAGATCTCAAGAACCATTAACGTCACCTTTCAGTTCCATCTCCAAGAGTCAATCAGTATGACGCTTCACATGTTTCCCGAAAGCTCGGTAACCAACTACCGACCCACGCCGCTCTGTTTCCCGGAAGTGTGAAGACCTCAACTGCACCACGGTGGAAGATTGAAGTCAGACATGAAATTTATAGATTCTAAGTTCGGCGCAGTACTGAACTTTCTAAATGCTTGATACAAAACCAGATTTTCGAAAGACCCACAAATTTCTCTTACAAACTATTCGCCGAAAATATGGAACGTTTTCAACATTTATGAAGCTCACGGAACTTGCACTGCGTGGAACAGAAGGAAGTGCAAGACAAAACATTAGTTTCACAACATAATAATAATAAGTATTATTATTATTAAGATGCGGATTACTGAATAGACGGTTTATTCAGCGTCACAGGATTCTGAGCACGGCGTACTGTAACAAACACGACAGACATTTTGGACACTGTCCATTACCTCAGGCCAAAACACCCACAACGTTTCGGGGAATAATCCATCTCCTTCTTCGGGTGGTAAAACGACACTAAGAACCTACTACGTTAGGCCGTTGAGAAAGAGCTAAAGCTCAAATGATAGAGATTATCATTTTGCTGGGACCCTAAAGAGTTGGTTCTCCTGTTCCAGTTTACAAACGAAGAAAGAGATGGATCCTACGTGGCGGGGTTTTGTAGCTTCAGAGGATGGGCAATGACCAAAATATTAGTTACGTCTATTAAACCGTTTGTACCTTATACAGTATTAATTAATGTATGTCTAATTCAGCGCAGATGCATTAAGAATGGTCAAATAATTTAACAAATGAAAGAAACCTTAAGAGGTGTCGATATAGGCAAGCTTACAAAGTAAAAACACCCACAGGGGTACAGTGTAGAATAAGGCATCATATTGCATGGACCAGAACAGGAAGCACTGCAATTCTAATGCGTTAAACGTAACGGAAATCGAACAGTCTCAGAACCATTAACAGAGTAATTGGAATTCAAGTTATAAATAATTATTCTATTAATTTTTCACGTACAAGTATACGTGTATGCATGGTGTATGGAGGATTACTTAGATCCCAGTGACCGTGAGCTTTAAAGGGCGCATCGCATTCGGCCACGCAGAAACTAAGGTAACGAGTTTAAATCTCGCAATGTATCTGTGCACATTTATAATCACTGCGTGTAAGCAACAAAAATAATATACGACAAAACTAAACAAACAACAAAAATTGCAATACGCCGAAATATCTCAGCCTTTATTAAAATATAACCAACTAATTGCACCAATATGTGATTCTTAAATCTTATTTACACATTAAAACACGTCACTTGGTTAAAATACTTCCTACAACTCCTGCATGTTTCAGTCTGTCAAGACCATCTTCAGGGAGTTTTGTTTTGCCTTATTTTGAAGTTGCTAATGCTTCTATGTTTTATATATATGGTACTGCAGCAGCATGTCTGTAATCAATATACCGTGTAACATTAATATATAGGGAGTTAATGTTATACGGTATATTGATTACAGACATGCTGTTGCAGTACCATATATATAAAACATAGAAGCATTAGCAACTTCAAAATAAGGCAAAACAAAACTCCCTGAAGATGGTCTTGACAGGATGAAACATGTAGGAGTTGTAGGAAGTATTTTAACCAAGTGACGTGTTTTAATGTGTAAATAAGATTTAAGAATCACATATTGGTGCAATTAGTTGGTTATATTTTAATAAAATTGAATTATTG
>Ga0123354_10000707_pt1 | contig 35724 bp, 24 predicted proteins | sample TergutLab28metaG_2_FD_97872 | JGI IMG/M metagenome (GOLD analysis project Ga0123354, IMG submission 97872) | Labiotermes labralis P4 segment gut microbial communities from Petit-Saut dam, French Guiana - Lab288 P4 | ecosystem: Host-associated > Arthropoda: Insects > Digestive system > Gut ... | reverse complement strand
TAAAATTGTTTTGGTGAGACAGTTAAAACACTTCTTTAATATTTTGTAAAATGGTATGGTTATGAACATAAAATCCCGTGTAAAAAAAATTTTTTTTTTTTTTTTTTGTAGAGTGAAGTAGTTTGTGATTATCCTGTTTAGGATATAATATTTGCTGGAATATGGGTTGAAATATTGTAGCTCATGATATTACACTTGCTTTTAACATTTTAACCAATAGTGCACAAGATTGTGTGCATGCAAAATCCATACTGCTAATTTGTAATTAGATTACAACAACAACAGCAGCAGCAGCACTCCTTGCAAACGTAAATATTTTTTGTTCCTTTTAGATGGTTTCAGAACTTGAAGAGGCTAAGAAACTGCTACTAGATAAAATAGAAGGAATGAAGCAGCAAATAGCAACACTGGAAGGAGATTTAGTGGAAGCCAAAAAGAATGCACATGAAAAGCAGACAGCTCTGCAGAATGAGTTGTCAGCTGTGAGTGCTGCCAAAGAGACAACTGAAGAAGAACTGGTAAGTCTGCTCAGTACGAATATGCACATTGTTTCTAGTCACAACACAGTTCATGAGCAGTGACCATTGTCACCATTTATGTAAAAGCAGTGATAATATGGGAGTGCTCAGGGTGCATAATTTCTGGCAGATTCCCACAGTAGCAAATGTACTGTTTTCCCATCTCATAGACATGGTTAATTCCTGATATGAAATCTGGTGAAAGTTTACCCAGGGGTCTTGTATATCATATTACTTCAGTTACCTCTCATATACTTCCAGTGCTGCTGATACTAAATATCCCTAATAAAATTGTTATTAATGTGAAGAAATTTATTCCTATATTAACAGCCTCTGTAATTCTTATCACTAGGAATGCATATAATTTCAATAACAGTATTAACAAAACACATTTTCATATTATGTTTCTATCATGTCTTACATGAAGGATGAGCTCATTCTAAGTTCCTTCCAAAATCAAAGAGCACCTACATCCATAAAACAAATTGATTGTAGCAGTCAAAGTTATAATGACTATGTTGTATTGATTTTCCTTTTACCATTTTACACACAGACTGCAGAGAAATCTAATTTTATAGAGCTGAAGAAAAATAATGAAGTTATGAAAGAAGCATTTGAGGAAGAAATTGAAAAGAAAAATACTGAATTGAAGGATGTGTGTACCACTCTTGATGAAGTAGCTGGAGAAAAGTTAGGTAAGGAAATAATGTAAATACATTTTTGGGGAGGTTCAGATGTGATGTACATTAAGTTGCGTAGATTCAAAAAAAGGATAGGTCTGTATTTATTATGGTCTCTGTTTCACTCTTTATTGTCATCATCATCAGTGTTTAGCTTCACTCTCTAATTTAGAGGAATAACTTGTAGAGAAGGTGTAACAACAGCTTGCTTATCTTTTTCCATATTGTATGTACGTAACAACAAGGTTGCTGCTTACCATAATATGCTTGTGTGTAATTAGTTATGTACAGAGTGTATTATGGAATGAGGTAAGTGGAATATCTTTTAGTGGGTGTTCAATATTGTATTTTGTAGACAAAATTGATATGTCAGCCAACATCAGCTCTTGTACTAAGATGTTTGAATGAAGCATGTAGATATGGGATGAGAACTGGAGGATGTGGAAGTTAAAATTATGAGCTGGAGAATGAGTAATAACTAATCAAGGTCCATTTTTTAGGCATATTGACTATTATTATTGTAGCATTTGTATGGCAGAAGTGTGATAATCCATGTAAACCCCTGTTCTGCATAGCTGATTTGAAATAATGGCATTCATTACCAATTTGATGTGGACACACTTGCAAGCCACCAGCTTCATGCATTGGGTTATGTATTATAATTTTATTGAATAGGCTGTCTGCATCTTTCATTGTGAATTTTGATTCTAACTGTATGTGATGCCTTCTGTCTTTGGTCAGCCTTAGAAGCACAGCTTGCAGCCAGCCAGTCAGAGCAACAGGCATTATTAGAACGCTGCTATGCAAACTCTTCAGAGAGTGAAAATCTACGTAAAACAATTACTGATCTTCGTCGGCAGTTGGAAGAAAGTCAAGCAGCTTTGCATGAGCTTGGACGTGAAAATCAGACACTTCAGGTAGATATTTTAAGATACATTCTTCAAGTTTTCCGTTGAAGGTAGTTTGCTATTAATACCAAGGCTTGTATATGTGTTTATACATATTTCACTAATTAAATACAAAGTGGGCCAAAAGTAGGTATACAGTATATAGTATAGTATTGATTGTCTGTATACCTACTTTTGGCCCACCCTGTTTGAGATTAATTAATTATGATTTGCATGTATTACTTGTTAAGCTGGGATCAGTTCTGTGGAACAGACAGAAATTGTGATGTTAATATATTATGATTTGAACTTCCTTTCCGTGAGTCATTCCTTACCTGTGCACAGGGTAGATACCTCACTACTTCCTGCATATTTCAAACAGGAGGTGTAATACTGTTTCTTTTGCGTACATAGGATTGTCACAGGGTGAGATATTATCAGTCAATGAATTGATGCTGTACTGTGTTTCTGTCCTGGCTTTGATCATTTTCTTTATGCTCTTAAAAATGAAAATGACTCATGTATTTTACTTTTTATTTAAAACAGCTTGAACTGGAGAAGTTGTTGGGTCGCAAATGGACTGAGGACTCTGATGTTATTAGCTGCACTCTTTGCCAGAAGGAGTTCTCAATTATTGTGAGAAAGCATCACTGCCGCAACTGTGGACAGATCTTCTGTAATGAGTGTTCATCTAAGATGGCTCCCATCGCAAGCAACAAAAAACCCGTCCGAGTCTGTGACGCTTGTTACAACGAGTTAGGCAGCAAGTAGTGATCCATACTCAGAATTGCATCAGTTTGACATTTATAGCAGTGCTGCTTGCTGATAAGAGTTGTTTTCAAGTGGACGTTACAGATTATTCCCTCAAAATAAAGTTTTTGCATGTTTAGTAAATCATTATATTCATGTGACCTGAGGTATTGGATGGACATGTAGGCTGAACTTATCTACAACTGCAACATCATAGCTACGCTTTCGAAATATTTGTTGCATTTACCTCTCAAAGGCACAGATAGGTTAATGGAATGTATTGGCTGCTATAGGGTGTGAATGGTATGGATTGAGGGATGGATATGTAAGAGAGCAAACATTCTCAGATGCCAAGTTTACATCTTTTTATTGTTTATGCCTCTTTAACATAAATTCTTATGTTTATGTTGATTGTAACATTGACAAAAAATGATATGAATTTAGTTTGTACATGTTTAGTTGCATTGTATTTGTAACAATGTGTTTATTGTCTTTTAAGTATTGGCAGGGAGTTTTTTTCATTCAGTACTGTGTTAACATTATTAGCATTCTTCACCATTATACCTTTGTAAACTAATATTTGATTTTTCATTCTTGTATTTCCATACGGCAATGTGTAATATACTAGCAGGCTTGTAAATTGTGTAGAATACGTATTTGTTTATAACATGCAATTTCTGAGGTTCTTGAGATTCCTGGTTAGTACTGGAAATAGAAACTGAGGTGTCACATATTTCATAATTATTATGAAAAGCTACAAACAGCCTTAGAACACGGCAGACATGATACTGAAGAGTCTACGGAATTTTGGCATTTTTATGTATGTACATCTTTAAGGGTATAATTTTAAGGTTTTTGCAGTAAAGATTCATGTTATTGTCTTCTGGGTTACAACACAGTTTTATGCTTCAGAAGGCCATACTATGTGTCAGCAAGGATGTCCAGATGTAAGGATGCTGACTTATCTTGGCCTGCAATCACCAGTTGCACTCATGCTTGTTATACAGAAGATATGTGGTTCAAATCTTGGCTAGGATAGAAGCTATCCGGTCTGAGTTTCCATGGTTTGTCCAGTTATATGCTGGAATAGTATGGTGAAATGGTCATGATTATCTACAAAATCTTTACCACTTCACTGTTTGTAATCATTTTTCCATCTCACTGCACTTTTAAAGAGGAACTTTTATTCAAATTTAGTGATATGTCACAGAAATATATGTAATTTGTCCTTGCAGTTAGTTCACCATAAACTGTTCATCACAGAATCTGTGCCACACACTTTGAATTAGAATGTAAGTTTCCTTTTCACTATTAAAGCCAAAGCCTTTTCTCTTTTCAGTTCAGTGAGAGACATGAAATGTAATGTTGTCTGTGACTGTTAAAGTTCCAGAATTAAATGTGCCATCTCTAAGCAGCTGTAAGCACCAGTTGTGTAAGTATGTATGTGTTATAAGTTGAATGCTGACACATGATGCATGCAACAAACCAGTTTCATAAAGAGTGCCAGTGGATTCGTTTCCGGACTTAAACACAATATATTTAGTTGCAAGTCTGAGTGCTCTGTAATATGGAACATATGTTTCAATAATACCTTACAATAAAGTGATTTTTCTTTGTTAACTAACAGGTATGGTAAAATTGTTACATTATCAATGAAGAAACAAAATTTGGGACTAAAAAATCAGATTTTTTATACACTTTTTGAATAAAGAGAATTCACTCTTTTACTGCAGTATAGCTGTTTTCATTTCCCCTTGTTGATTATACATATCCTATACTTGTTTAGTAGTCTAGTAATATCCTACACTTGGAAATTTTGTGCTAAATTATGTATATACAAAAAGGGTGGTTCAGAATGTGAGTGTGTAATATTAAATTTTGTATACAAATTATCATACATTGTTACAATTTTATACATAAATTCACTTCTAGTGGCACCATTACAACACGTATTTTGGTATGTTCTGTGCTAAAGAAAGTATGGTAATGTGCATAATTTTGGAATGTTTTCATGTTGAATGTAATCCATATTCTGTGCAATTTATTGGATTAAAGACTCCATATTTTCATGTTGATTTTATGAGTGGATGCGTCTTTGCATTCATATTCTGTTATGAAGTGCAACATTAATTTTAATATGTATGGAAGTCATTGTCATTATTGGTTGCCATACTATGGGAATTATTCTTCCAGCTGTTTCAGTCAGACTTTTTTTACCTCACACATGGGAATTAAATTACTTTTGTTCCACATGTGCTTTGATACTGTGTTTGTGGGGTGTCCAGACTTACAGTAAGTGTGGGCTGAATTATGACAGAATATGGACACTGAATTTGCATTATTGTCATGCCAGAAATATTATGGCCTCTAAAAGGTTAAAAATATGTGTACCATGGAAGCATAATAATAAAAAAGAAGGTAATAACATAAACACTTACCTAGTTTATTTAACTTCCATTCCTAATTATTGTGAATTCTAACAAGAGTTGATAAATGCCATAACAAGGTACGATTAAGGGTGACTGAAGAGGTACGCAGTCAGAGCCCAATAGTAGAGGAGGTTCTGCAGTCAACATTTCTGTGGCATAGCATATTCCAGGTGGCTATTAAATGACACTGGATCTGATAGGGTAGGCAGACATGTATACAAGGTACCCTTAATCTGTTTCTGCATAGAACTTTTGTTAGTCTTCATAACTCTTACATCCTTGAAGATAAAGGGAATGTATTCTCTTTGAACGTTGGGAACCGAGTACCCAGTGATGCAGCATCTTCTTAAGAATGGAATTTTCAGCCTCAGTGACTCTTAACGTCCATGGAGCAGGATGCTTTTTGACAAACTAACAGTCATTCCTTACCTCACCAAAGAATTTGCCACATTTTATGGAACCTTAAGGTTCATTATTGTGTCCAAAAGAGCCCTATCCTAATCCATATTAATCCAACCTACACCATTCGACCTTATTTCTTTCAGATCATTTTAATATCTTCCCATCTATTTCTAGGTCTTCCCAGTGGTTCCTCCTTCAAGTTTCCCCACCAAGACCCTGTATGCATTTCTCGTAGCCCCAATGCATGCTACATGCCTCAACCTATTTGCTTTCTTCATTTGATTGCCCTAATAATATTTGATGGGGAATACAAATCATGAAGCTCCTCATTATGTAGTTTTCTCCATCCTGTTTTTCCGCCATTTAGGCCCACATATCTTCCTCAGTGTCCTATTTTCATCTTCCCCTTAACATATGAGACCTAAGTTTCACACGCAGATACAACAGGAGGCAAAACTGTAGTTCTCTATCTTTTGCTGTTTCTTTATTTTGGCAGATGAGCCAGTACATTAAGAATGTTGCCATACAACTGAGATTGGGGTTGGCTGTTAATGTTTCCATTTCACTTACTAGTCTGTAACTGATCAGGTGCTACTGTGATCATTGGCATTATTGTGTTGACTTGAATCACATTTAACTTGATAACCAGCAATTGGTTAGGACTGTAGTGATGTGTATGTATGTATGTATATATGTATGAGTTGGCAAACTTGACAGACACCAAAATGAAAAGCATTGACATTTATCTCAGTTTTATTTGCTCTTTCACCATATTTTTCTAATATGAATTTTCTGAAAATACTGGCATTATTTTTCTGTTTGTTTCCTTCTGCTTTGTTAGATTTTTACATTTCTGCTACCTGTGATTTACAAATATTGCAATGCATTTCCATACCCAGTGTTTTTCACATTAACAAATTGTGTTGTGTTGGTATGCTAAATATACATTAATTCTGATTACAACTTTTGTTGTTAATGAGAGTTTTGACTTTGTGAACAAGATCACTAGTTGAATGAGAAAAGTGGCCATTGAATGGGTTTTTGACACATCATTCATAAGCAATAAACAGAATATTCAAAGTTATGTAGGAGATATAACTGTAAAATGCAATGAAAGCATTAATTCATGATCCCACCCAACACACATCTAAATCTATTTTCACCTCCCACTCTCCTGAACAACGCTGTACCTTCCTTTTCCCCCCCCCCCCCCGAATTTCCTTGTTTTCTTTTGCTAAAGAGGCAGTTGGTAAACTAAGTACCCAAATGATCACCATGACTAATCAAAATCTGTCCCCCACAAGCATCTCACCGGAAGTAATTAAAAAATAAGTGGATCGCCATCTACAGTTGAAAGTTTTGGTTGCAAACCTCACGGAAAGATTCACTAGCAATAGGCGCATAATATTAAGAAGCAAATGACTGTACCATATGATCTGTGACTACCTGTCAACAAAACTATATGGCCTCACATGCCAGAAGACTGTATCTTCATATTCAATGCAGAGAGAATCTCGCGTCACGCAATATTCCGTTGACTAATAAATTTCCAAATAATAAGATCTATGACGGCATTGATATACTTCGTCTTCCATAACAAGCGAAAATGTAATTTGCACATAAACTGTACGAAATGGGTTTTGTAATTCGTACACGAACTACGTGGCCAATACTGAGCAGTCACTGGAAATTGATTCAAATTGCATAATTATTCTTATTCCATTTTAAGTGTAACTTGCACTATGTACACTTAAGCAGAAATTGTGTTTTTTATGAAACATATTTCTGTTTATTTTATTTACTTATTATGTTGTTTCAGTAACATCGTGGACGTCATACTATTACTATTGTTTGACTAGTGCCACGACTTTCTGAAGCATGGAGTTCCGGGGAAGGTGGTTAGTGGTATGGAACTGACTGTAGTGGATGTACCACGACTTGTACTACATTTATTAACAGAACTGTATTATTTACAACTTGCCATGTTCAGCCGATTTAAGAATGCTATTTTTAATGTAGTTGGAGGAATCGAACCTTTGCCAGTTTTGAAGGATTCTGAAAGCAGCCCGGATGACAGGACTTTGAGCCCAAAATTTCCGTATAGCAGACCACATTTTTTGCAGTTTCATACAGATGAAGAAATTTTAGTGTCGGCAGACCATCATATTCGCCCGATTATAGTACCACGAGACATTTCCAAGCTACCGTGGAACAGTGGTTATGCTGAGTAAGTATTTATTGAGCTTCGTTAGTGGAAGAAGCTGAGGAAGCTACATTTTGACAGGTTGGCCGCAGAAAAGTATTCTCAGATCGGAATATAACTGAAATGTTCTGATTCTGTGTCATGATGGACTGTCTTTTTACCCAAGAGCACATAACTAAACTGTAATCGTGTACGTAAGGTATTTGGAATATGATTTTTCCTAGGTTATGTTTGTTTTCTGTATTTTTTGCCCATCACTTCAGCAGTGACTTCCGTCACTCGAATATGGGCAACCCGTATTAACTTAGCACCCTGTCTCGTATCCTATCCAGTGCCTTGCATGTCACGCTTGCTTCTGTGTATGTTTTACCTTTTGTGTGTTCATAGTTTATTCCCTTTCAAGCAATCCACCAAGGTTATATAAAAAAGGATACAGAATTTGTCCAAAAGCTATATAAAATATACAATAAAATATTATATATATATGTACACACACACACACACATATACATATATTCATATATACACATTAACAGTTGCAAAATACAACATTGCCTAACAAAAAATCAAGTAAAAATAATTTAAAATTAAAAATATGTGGATATTACGTGATTACAATTTAGTTACAGAAACAGTGCAAACATCGGCAAATTATGAAATGTTACACAAGGTCTTGGACTTAGACAGATTATTTGGAACAGTCTCGGGAAAGAAAATTGGATATGAGATTTGTAACTTGGAATGTGAAGTGTCTCTATAAGTCAGGGACTTCAAAACAGGTGCAAGAGAAGAGCAAAGTATCATGTTGGCAATTAAGGGAGTTGAGTTTGTTACTTGTAGAATGTCATGTACTGTATAGTATGAAGAGGTTGTTGGTGTGATATTGTTCTGAATGTGCATACCCAAACTGAGGATTGAAGAGATGACTCAGAGACAGTAATGTGAGGAATTAGAGCAGGTACTTGATCTGTTCCCTAAGTACCACCTGAAAATTCTGTTGGGAGATATCAATAAGAAGTTATGGAGAAAAGATATTTTGAAACCTACAATTGGGAAAGAGAGTTTACCCTAGAAATATAATGGTACTAGAATAATAAACCTTACCACATGCAAAAATCTAATTGTCAGGAACACATTATTTCCACATCAAAACATCCTAAATGCCCATGGACCTCTCCTAATGGGGAGATTCACAGTCAGAGTGACAGCACTTGGTCTGCAGGAGATGGCATTCAAGTATGCATGATGTTCACTCTCTCAGAAGAGGTGACTGTGATACTGATCACTGTTTAGGGAGAGAATGTCAATAAATACACAGAAAACGCAGAAGCTTGATATGGAGCCAAGTGATGTGAGGGAATAGTATCAGGTTAAAATCTGAAACAAGTTTGGAGCTTGGGAGAACTTTTAAGATAAAACCCTGATAAGTAATAGTCATAAAGGAAGTGAGGTCTCATTACATGCTACAGGCAAGCAACACCACTTGATCAGGATAAAGAAGTATAATTACCATCAGACACAACCCATTATTATTCTTTTCAACACTACATGTTTCAATCAGAACTGATCATCTTTGGATGTTTCAACACAGAAGTCTTCTTTATTATTAAAACATTTGAAGATGATCAGTTACTGATTGAAACACGTAGTGGTAGAAGAAATGTGGAGGATTGTGTCTGCTGGAAATTATACTTGTTTATGTTGATTATATATGCACAATGTGTGGGTAATATAAAAAACAATTACACCACTTGAGCCTTTGACTCTTGTATTCTGTATGTAATTATGAGACCTGATGGTTTTTGGCTGAAACACATCATCTCTGTAGACCACTACATAATAATGAATTGTGTAAGTGGGTAATCATTCTCCTTGTAAAGTACGTAGCACAGTGAGATGCTTTTCCTGAAAGTAGTATATGCCTTTTTAGGTATGGACTGTTAGCATTTCATGTCATAAGAGTATGAACATTTTATGACCAGTATTTTGTCAGTGATACATCAGTGCATTGATATTTATTAAATACTGGTATTTTCCAGTGTTAATGTTGTAGGACCAATGTAATGATTGTAAAGGAATTGTGTGCATCAGTGCTTATAAAGGAAGGAGGAGGAACTGTAAACAATTCTGTCAGTGGATGCTTAACCCAGTATGCTCCATTCTTTTGTAACACAGATAATTTAAACTGAGTAGAATGTTTAGGCTAACATGACATTGAGTCATAATTGTGTGTTCTATTTTATACAACATTTTATGACACGGGTGCAGAGATTTTCAAAAACTCAAGAAGCCACCCCAGGATACTAGGCATTGGAAGGTAACGAGAAACGAGTTCCATACAGAAAACCCACACATGGAGTTTGTGCACCTCCCTTATGTGGTGTCATCATTAATATTTTTGTCTTTGGTTTAGTATGTCTGGGCCGAAAGAAGACTGCAGCATTTAATGCTGAAGAAGTATGACCCATATACCATACAATTGGTACCTCAGTCATAAACATGTGACTTGTTGCTGTTCACATAGTAAAATGTTATATTTAAAAAGGGCACAGGTCATTCAATATGATGATGACATATTGACTTAAGTATTTAATTTTACTGGTAACTAATACATTGGTATTTCATAAGCGTAACTGAAAAGTTATACTCACTCACTCCCGGGCGCTACAACCCATGTAGGGTCTTGGCCAACTCTAGAAGTTGCCTCCAACCATCTCTGTCCTTGGCCTTGATCTTCCAATTTCTAACTCCCAGCCTCTCTGCATCCCTCATCACTCCATCCATCCATCTGAGGTTTGGCCTTCCCACTCGCCTTCTGCTCACCGGCTTGTCCAAGGTGATTTTCTTACATAGTAGGTTATCTTGCATTCATACTATATGTCCTGCCCATCTAAGCCTGGTTATCCTAATTGTTGTTATCAAATCAGTCTCATCATACAGATGATACAGTTCTTCATTATATCTTGATCTCCATGTTACCCCTTCACAGATAGGTCCATAGATTCTTCTTAGTATTTTTCTCTCAAAGACTCCAAGGAAAAGTTATAAAAACCTGGTTTTTGAACATAATAACTCCCCCCTTCTCCCATTTTCAGAGCAGTAAACGCTGGGAAGTCTGTCTGGAATGAAGATCAAGCCTGTTTAAGGAGGGCTACACTGGAGCGCCCTGAATCAAGAGACCGGCGCGTGCGAGATGTCAGACAAGACTTAGGAAAATCCTTATCATCCCCAGAGCATATGAATCCTGTAACATGCTTACCTTATGTTTACTTTGCATTGTTTGATGGCCATGCTGGAAAAGGTGCAGCAGTAGCCGCTGTCAATCAGCTGCATCATATTCTTCATGTGCGTACATTTTACTGAACAACCCTGTGTGTAACCAGTCTTTAGTGCTGTCAGCAACAAATTATACTTGTAAATAACAGCAGAAGAAATTTTGAGCTTTTAACATACAAGAACAGCATTATTTGGCTTTTGAAGAATTGCATATGTGTCTTGAAATTGTGTGTCACAACTGAGACATATTTGCTTTACACTCCTTTTCTATGTGCCAAACAGAAATTAGATAACATTGCACTCTGTGAATGTTTATAAGGGTTAGATTATTGAAACAGTTGAGCTCCACCCATACAAATGAAATAATCAGGTACAGAAATACAGGCTAAACTGAAATGTGAAGAATAATCTTTGATTCATGTACATTAAAACCCAATTACTTATATAATTGTTGGTTTGAAATGCTGCATTTTGGTTTGTTAATTAATTGTGGTATGTTGACTGTAAGCTGCTTTAATTATTTATTTATTTGTTTAGTGGAATGATTTTATACTAAGGGCCTAGCTTTAAGTTTCCAAGAAGTGCTACAATTTGCCCTCTAAGTTCTGGTGCTAGACTGTTGGAGAATTTGGTTTAGTTTAACTTCAAATCAGCAAGTTCAGTACAGCTCTTTCATTTACCCAGGGTGTGTTTTGTAAAATATCGTGTACCTGTTGGCTGGACCTCATTCTACTTTAACAATAGCTCTGTTTCAAATTTTTTTTAGAATGGACATCAAAAATGAATCGTTTGTATTTTATGGTTATGCCCTTTTTGAAAATTTAAATGTAGATACAGTGAATGTTCACATTAAAAACACAGAGGCTTCGAATAAAGTATGTAATTACATTACTTTTTTTAATTGCTCGGTAGAGTAAAGACTGTATACTGCATATGATGCTGATACAATTTTTTTAGATTTTACTCTTTATAATGACACATATAATAATGAATTCAGAAAGGAAGATTTAATACTAACATCAGATCTGTGCACACATGCCAGATTCTACCTCCTAAATATGTTGATGTGAAGTTCCATGTAGTCAGAAATAGATACAGGTTCAAAATCCATTTGGGCTACAAATTCCCACTCAAACAAAACTAGAATTTAATATTAGTGGATATCTTAGGAGGTGAGATAAAACTAAATTTTGCTTCAATCAGAAGTAAGAAATTCTCAATGATATGCAATGCTGTAAGGTAATTTTTGCCTGTTTCTGACCTGTTAGTATTATATGTTGTAAAAGTAAATACTATAGTATTATGTGATGTTTTTGGTTGTTGTAAAGTACATAGTTTATAAACATCTAAAATCACTTCATTTGGGTACACAGGAGAAGTTGGTGGATGTGATTGATCATTTGCTGCCACCATTAGAGGGTTACATGCAGTTGGAAGCATCAACAAAGCATGGAACTGTGTACTTCATTCCCGAGAGAGAAGTGACTATTGAGGAACTTATAATAGGTGCTTTGGAAACAGCATTTTGGGATATGGTAATTTCAAAACACACTGAAAAAATGTGTTGAGATCATTGCGTACACATGTTTTCATATGGCTTGATTTTATTTTTCTGAGATCATTGCACACACATGTTTTCATACAGCTTAATTTTATTGTTCTCTTTGATACCGTGTTGGAATTCATTGTATGTATTGAAAGTTTTGAGCTCACTGTGTTAATTTAATGGGGAAAATTAGAATGAAGGAAGGGGAGAGCATTTTGTGTCATTGTTTTCAGCTAGTATTCTATAAGCGTTTTGTAAGTGCAGTGAACTTCGTGCTTGTTACTGTACTCATCATTGCAAAGTACAGAACTTCCTTCCATAAAGTTACGGTGGAAGTCCATTATTTATGAGAACACTTTATTGTGATAAGTTCCTTATAACTGTTTTATAATACCAATTTGTGTTTCCTTTTAGGAGTATTTTACTTTGGTAGCACTTTGCATAAAATTTTGAAAATAATAATAACAAACAGAAAATTAATTATCCTCATTCATAATAGTTTTGCTGCGTATCCTGCATCCAAAGGCTAAATAAAATTTCAACATCAAATACGTGACTTTTCTCTGTATTGGCAAAAAGCATTGGGAACTACTACCAACTAATGGCAATGTGGTAAGAATTAGTTTTTATTTGAAGTATTAACTACCCTGTGCTCTGCTTAGGAGTTTGTAGATTGACTGGTAAGAACTTGTGGTAATGGATTTTGAGTTTTACTGTGCAGTTCCTACCAAGTTTCATGAATCTGCCAGTTTGTGTGTGATCATACTGTCAGCACTAACTGAATCAAGGGTTTGATAAATACACATCCATATTTTGGTAGTGGAATTTGAAATAAATGCAGGTCCCAAAAAAACAGGTCTGTGTTTGTCATTTTATGTTGTTTTGTAACTTCTTGCCCTTGCTTTTCTCTTATCAATTGTGATTACTTATGTCCTCTTAATTTAGGAAAGTGATTTTAAGTTTTGTCATAAACCAACAACTTGTGATTGATTCTTCCAGGAATTATGTTTCAGCCCATATAACCATATGCATACTTTTTTTTTTTTGAACATATATTTATGATGGCAATATTTTTAACTGTCCTTACAATAATACTTACCTTCAGAAACTTCGAAATGGAGTTGTAGAATAGCTTTAACTAGGGCTTAATATGTCATGTTACAGAACAACAGTGTTCCTTATGTTTGAATTTTACAGGATCAATTAATTGGAGAAGACAAACAGAAGTACAAGGTTACAGGTGGGTGCACAGCATTAGTGGCATTGTTCATCCTTGGCAAACTGTACATTGCTAATGCTGGAGACTCACGAGCAGTGTTGTGCGAAAACAGGTGTCCTGTTCCATTATCAAATGATTTTACACCAGAAACTGAGAGGCAGAGAATTCGACAGTTGGTGAGTGTTCCTCTGTAGTTCATTGACACCAATTTGATCAGAATTAAATCAGTAAGCAGAATTTCATGATGAATTTTAAATTTCAGTAACCTAACATAAGCATAACCCATAACAAAATAATTACATACGGGAAACTACTTGTGATTAAGGTGTTAATTATCCAACCAACACAACCATACTGATCATTAATTTTCTTCTTCTTGTCCTATACTTCCTGATGATACAAGCCTGACTGGCTCAGATAATCTTGGGTGACATCGTTCCATTATGTATTTTTTATCAATAAGGTGTTAATTATACAGCCAAACACAGACACTCTGTACATTTATGTTTGGTCAGATAATTAATACCTTATTGATATTAAACATGCAACGGAATGGTGTCACCCAAGATACTAATGGGGATGTGCAAACATTGCAGCCACCATCTTACTTCCTAATTATAAGTGTCGGATGATGTTTGTTGATTCAGGTGCCCAGATATGAAAGAAACATCATCTTGTATTTGGGTAAATAACTGTTTTTGTGTGTGTGTGTGTGTGTAATTTATATATATATAAAGTTTTGTGTGGTGGTGCCAAAACAAGTTAAGAGAGTAGCTAATAGAGTGTGTCCCAAACTTACTTTCATTTGCACTGTCATCAGTCGTTATGCTTAGTTAAATGTATGACATGTTTTATATTTTTGAACTTGTATAAGTTTAAAAGATTGACTTCCAAACTGCTTGTGCATGGTACAGCACAAATTTTATTGCTGTGCATGAACATCTAATTGTAACATAAATTCATAGTGGAGAATTATATTAACTTAGTATGTGAAAAACAAAAACAACTAACATATTCTTATTGTGGGTCATGTCTTCACAGTTTTGAAGTTTGTTTCAGAAATTTCTGCAGTTGAGGAATTTCACAATATTTAAACTAAAACTGTTAATTACATTACTTGCAGTGTTTCATGCATCATGTCTCTAGTTTTAAAAGTCCTGCAGCTGTATATTATCGCGTTCCTAGAGACAGAGTGACGTGGTTTGTATAGTGACATACTACAAGTTTGCTAGTGAAAGGTTTAAATCCTGGTGGAGGCAAGAGATTTTTCTCATCTTGTAAATGTCCAGACAAGCTGTCTGGCCCACCCAGCCTCCTATACAGTGGGTACCATGGTTCTTTCCTGGTGGTAAAGAGCTGGAGCGTGAAGTTAACCACTCATCTCCATCTTGTGCAAGGGCTGGGATTGAATGGAGCTGTGCTTCTATTTCCCTTTCATGCCCTTATAGCATAGGCAGGGATAACTTTACCTATATCTTTGTTGACCTGTGCCATCTGTTTAGCATACTGAGTTACTTTTAATAGATGTGAATCTACTGATATGGACTGGAACCTCTTAACCTTTTGGCGCCGGATTTTTTTTAAATTTTTTGCACACCCTGTATATAAAATGTGAATAATACAGGAACCAAATACGTTAGAATTATGAAACAAAGAGGTTAGCGGTGCGGTACGACCACTATAGTTGACATTAGGCTTCAAAAGGTTAACTTACATTGCTGTGTGAGGTAGACTTTTGGCAGCAAGTGGAACTACAGTGAAAATTGAAGGTACACTTTACAAACACACACTTCATCACATTTACACAAGGCACGTACTGTGACAGTAAAGAGTGTGTGGGATTTAAAATTAATTACCAATTAGTGATGTAATGGATACATATGAATTTTTGTTGACTGTTAAAATTTCAAATTTTGGATCACACAACAGGTGCAGCCTGTATGGAAGGTGATCTGTATGCAAGTAAAAATACAAAGTTTCTGGGAAAATATGATATATAAATTTGTAAAGAATTTATGATCTGTATGTCACTGTTCAGAGTTACAGGGGTGCTAATAAGTCCTTAGCCCGACCAGGAAGGAAACAAGTTACAATCCCTGCATTTTATGGAACTTGGAGGCTCATTACCACATTCACAAGAGTCCACCACCTGTCCCTACCGTAGCCTAATTAATCCATTCCTCTGCCCATCACACTTTTGACAGGTGCAGCTTGTTTCCTTCCTGGTCGGGCTAAGGACTTTTCAGCACCCTGGTACATGTAACTGCAATTTTTCCCAGGCTGCACTGCAACCAGAACTCCTTGGTGGGGAATACACCCATATGGATTACAACAGAAGGCCACACCAAAGAGATCTGGGGAAGAGGATTTTGTATCGAGACGCCCACATGACAGGCTGGGCTTACAAGACTGTTACTCGTGATGATCTGAAAATTCCTGTTGTGTATGGTGAAGGGAAGAGGGTAAGGATGGTCATTGTATTTAATACAGGTGGTAGAGATACATGAACATTCAAAACAGCAAAATGTCAGTGACCTTTATTGTATGTTTGTAGCTTGTTTTCTTATGTACATTCCTTAATGAAAGCACTTAAAGTTAAATATGCAAATGGATAACTGATGCTCAGAGTGCAAAAAATGTTAATGTGATTTAATTTCTTGTTTATCATTTGATAGGAAATATCACTTCTTATTAAAGGTAAAAATTGAAACAATTAAGTAATACTTGGGCCACAAAAGTATTAATTTTAATTTGATGTTTGTCTTTTGTATGAAAAGATGTGTTTTAATACAGTGAAAAATCCTGGATGGATATGTGGTTAAATCACAAGAGTATTTCTGTCTACAGTATAATGTACTCTACATCCTTTAACAAACTAATGTGACTAATCAAAAATTAATATAAATGCATGTGAGATTTTAGGTTCCATATCAAACTACAAACATTGTTTCCCTGAAGGCAGTAATCTTTGTTATATAAGTAGATTAACTATGGTTTTTTACCCCCATACCTCTGATGTAAAATTTCACTTTGGTGTAGTGACATTTCTGCTCTGTGATATTTCTTCATCCATTGATATGTCGGGTATTTTTTAATTTTCATATTTTTCCTCTTGATCCGTCTATTTCAGAGTAGAGTCCTTGCCACCATAGGAGTAACCCGCGGATTTGGTGATCACGAATTGAAAGCTCCGAACTCAAATATAGATATCAAACCATTCCTGCTTTCCCAGCCAGAAGTAAGTAATGTGTAACCAATAAGCGCTCATGAGAATTATGCTGTTTGTTTAGTGCCCATCAAAACAACACAGTCTAAGCTATGGGCCTGCGGCCACTTACTTGCTAGGATTGCAGGTTCAAATCCCACTGGTGTGTGTTGTGTGTTGTGAAATAGAGATCCCTGCATTGGGTTGATCACTTGTCCAGATGAGTCCTACAGAGTGTGGTGAGTCTAAATGAGTGTGATTGTGAAGCCTCGATAATGAGGAGGAATGAAAAGCCACTGAACAGAGAGCAGCTTAAGGTTATATTCTATGTCAGAGAAGTTCAGTTCAGTTCACTCTTTTAAAACAGAAGATAATGTATACTCCTTCAGTTTCAGTTCCTTCATACAGGGGTCTGGTGAATTCTTTCATGACATCATGCAATGTCTTCAGAAATCTTTGTGAATTCTTCATAGATTTTATGTCATCTGTAGTGTGGGGCCAAATATACTAAGTAATATTATGCCAGTACATCTGGGCAATAAGATGGCCATGGCATGTCTCCAGAGTGGGAGATAATCTATACTGGAAATATTTTCAAGAGAAACTCAATACTTGTTCTTGTCGTGTGGAAAGTTGTTCCTTCCTGATAAAATCATATTTTATTGAAGTTATCCATATATGTTTGTTTTGGACACAAATTTTCTATCATTCTTCTATACTATTATGCTGTGGCTGTCACTATTTCACTGTATGGAGAAGAGAAAAATCTCTTCCCCATGCCCAGAATCCAACCATGACTTCTTGGTAACCTTCCCACCATACCACCTCTGCTGATGTCCTGTCTAACTTATACTTTGCTAATTTTCTTGCAACTTTAAATGCCTATTATGTGTGACAAAGAAAAGCATGAGGTACATTATTCAGATTATCTTCAGTAGGAACCAACTGCTGTGTTGTCTGAGAGTATGCTTATCCTGTACCTTGTTCTGAGCCATATGGGCTGTATATGTGAAATGTAACATTGTGGCATGTTCGGATCTTTCTTCTTATCAACAATTAGGGACACAAATACGGAAAGTGTTGCCATGGAAATGTAACAGTCATTTCTTCCCTGTTTTGGTGCACGCATATGTTGCTGTCAGCAATATAAAGTACTGAAAGTGCTTTATATGCTGTTTTATCTGCTGGCTTCTTTGAAGCTAACCATTTCTTATTTGATGTTTTCTTCGCTTCTATTATTGGTTTTATTTGGCCATCCCTTATTTTTAAATATTTTCTTCTGTTTCATCTCTTTATTTTTCCTAAACACATACTTGGTTCTTCATGTAAAGTCCCCAGTATTTGTATATAATTTTAACAAAGCTTGAATTTTGTTGACAGATTTTAATAAAAGCCTCCAATATCAAATTTCATGCTTATCTGTCCATTTGGAGCCAAATGGATACACACATTTAGGGAGACAGATATAACAAATACAGTAGGAACTTCCTGCAAATTTACAAAGGCATCTTTTGAAGAATTATATGTTAATATTACTGCAGACCTCACTATGGTTTGTCGTGACTCTTTCTAGCCAAATACCAATCTTGTTGTGACTTCCTCAATACTTCCTAGTAAATACTTCGATAGTATTTTCAAATTGGCTGCTCCAAAACTTCATTCATAGTATACAGGTACCATCTCATCATATTTTAAACTGCATTTGCCATGAATACAGTATAAAAAATTAACCTTGAATTAAGTCCACTCATTGAATCACAACTATAAAATAGAACTGATGACACCTGCTGGGTCTGTTCTGTATAAACGTAGTTGACCGTTTATCACTTCACCTTTGTGACAGAGACTACTTATCTCTCCAAAATGTTAGCAAACCAGTCCACTATAATGTCATGTCATTAGTTGGTAATTAAAACAAGTCCCATAAACTTGTGGTGGAATTTGAGTCACATTACATTTATAAAAATAAATTAATAACAATGTTTAAAAAGAAGTTAACTTTAAACTGAGGGACTAAGCCATTAATAAACCTTCCTTGTCAGAACTTCCTTTGAGAAGAACTTGTTACAGTATTTGCATTTTCATATACAAACTGTTGAACTTGAATCAGAGAACTGGATAGCTTGAATACAAGTTGGGCTGACTTTGAATGCTTGAAAAATGTGCTAATTATTTACTGTATTTCAGGTAAAAATTTTTGACATCCAAGAAGAGGAAATAAAAGATTCTGATGTTCTTATAATGGGTACTGATGGACTCTGGGATGTGACCAGCAATGAAAAAGCTGTGGAGATTGTGCAAAAAAGTTTAGATCATTTCCCAGCTAATGACCAGTCCCGTTTGAAGTATAGGTAAGTTACTTGAAGTGGACCATACTGGATGCATTATAAATGGCCTAGACCATTAATTTCCAAAGTGTGCTCTGCAGATTCCAAGTGATCTGCAACCAGTTCCCAAGGGATCCGTGGATACACATCTGTGATGGCTAGTATGAAGTTTACATATTTCTTTAATCAGGGGAATAAGGTTTTGTTAAAAGTGATCACAAAGCTCCTCTAATTGGCATTGTGTTCATGTTTAGTGACTGTTAGAATATCTAATTAAGAAGTGCCGTGTACCCACTAAGCTTGTGACAGTCAGTTTAATTAATGTTAAATCATGTGATGCATTGTTATGTATGTTACTGGTATGTGTTCATAGCTAAGTGAAATCAATTCTGAGATATAAATATTTAATTTTGGATGCCTGTCATTCAGACACACTGTATTTACATGAGCAAGAATGTGAGGATCCAAAGTTATTTTTTGAAACCAAAAAGTATCCACGAGCAAAAAATGTTTGGGAAACACAGACGTAAAGTAAATGAGATTATAAGATAAAACCAACATAATGGCTCTTATTTTTGGTCTAATTCATCTGGGAAATTGTCTTGGTATTATCACTGTTGCCATCGTCATAATCATCATCATCAGACAGTGACGTATAGACTCCCTGACCTCAGAAAACCACAGTTTTCATATAGAGAGAAGTCCATGTCGTTTTTGTTACCATATTACTTCCTGTGCACAGAGAAAGACAGTGTACATTGCTTTGCTTATCTTGGATAAGAGAATCAACCACTGTCACATGTTTTCATTGGAGGTTTCATCTACACTTGGAAACTGTTATCATTAAAACCTCTGTACTTACCTCATTCTGTAACGGATGCTGAAAGTTTTTGTCCAACATTGATATATATTTCACACAGACATAACAAATCCAATCATGTATGTTGCAAAGGTCACCTTACTTTTTGTATAGAATAACAGTCGAGATTTCAATTTCTAAAGTCAGCGAAGTGTGTGGGTTGTTTGTGTAAACTTTCTGTTTCAAGGATCTGCACAGATGGAAATCACATTCAGATCAGGGCACAATATCGTAGTCTTCAAATACAGCCTATGATGCATTATCTACCAGTGTGCTGGTCATTTGCTTACTCAAAATGTATTACTCTTTTCTTCTGTGTGCAAAGTTTTGTTTTCAACATTTACTTTAGTATGTGATGTGATGTCACAGCTGTATTGCTGAAGATTGAAGTCTTGAATCTTCATTTACATCTGCTATTCACAGCACATCATTCAGCATCTTTCTGATAATGCCATGTGAACTGGTGCAGAACATGTTTATTTTCAGTATCTCAGTGGTATGTTTTCCATGAGTGGATGTATGTAAGTTCTGAGTGAAAACACACTTTCTCTGTCATAAAATCAAGGTGAAGGTGAATTGTACTGCCATGAATATATCTGACAAGCTACTGTATTTACTTCAGTTATGAGACACCCTTGCAGTTGTCAGATGATGAATTAGAAGAGCATTGGCATTTAGGTAAATGTTGTAATTACAAAAGCATGTCGAAGGATCTTTGTGACTAAGAATGGATGCATTAAGAGACATCAGCTTTTCTGAACAATCAGTTAAATGACCTCTTTGGACACAATTTGAGTCTTGTTTTGATATTTTTTAAAGTTAGATTCTTGGTTCTTATCTGCAACATTTCATGCCATTTTTGCACAATTTTAACATACATTTTTTAGTCATTATTTTTGCTTTTCTAAGCTTACATGACACCACAGGTTTTATTTTGTGGTAGAACAATTATCATTGTGTTAACCTTTAAGGCAGTTTGTTTTACTGACATGTGGGTGGGATAGATTATGAGGCTACCATGGACTAAGGTCCAGTAATTTGTAAACAAACTTGGACAGAATTTCTTGATGGTCTGGGTTATACACATAACCACAGGCTGATAGAATGATACCATCATTCCATTCATTTAGAGCCCATGTTCTTTCATAGTAAGACTCGTGACTGTCCTGTGTGCAGCTGTTATTGACTGTTTTGTATGTTGCCTATCTTTTGCCACACGTACACTTGTAAGTTGGGCAGTTTTGTCAGACAGTCTGTAAATCATTACACTAGAGATTGCATGTGCCTTGGAACCATACTGGTTGAAAATAACTCTCCGTTTGAAGAGCACAACATCCACAGCCAATGTTCAGCTTGTAAACTGTAGTATAGATGTTACCCAGCTTATCAATCAGAGATATTATTTACTGGTCTTACTTTTTATTTTCAGCCATTGTCTCAATTCATCAATTCATGCCTAAATGAAGAAACTGGTTATATTACATCAAGTAAATGTAAAATGGGCTGTAGGGTTGTTCAAGAGTGGACTTGTAACCATTCACTGTTTCCTTAAATCTTGCACAATTTTTGTTATGGTAACCAGAAGAATCTTCCCCTTGTAAATAGTTACATCAGGAACTGATGAACATCCACCATCACTATCAAGTGCTTCTAAAATTTTATACTTGGCATTTATTAAAATCTGTGACCAACGTACTCCCATAGTCCTGACCACTCAGTAGGAGAAAACCTTTTATCTTTCATTCACTCTCCCAGTAGCATAATAATACTAGCTGGCAAGTGTGCTGGAAATTTTTTATGGTGGCCCCCCTACCCATTCACCCCATTCTCACACATGCTACTTTGGCCATACCCTTCTGAAACTCCCAACAAACCTCTTAATTACTTTACTGTTTGTTTTGAGGCATTCAGATTCTGTTGTCTAAGACCTGGGAAGTACATGGACACTGAGAATGGCATATTGACAGTATAATCATATAGACAAGATGTGATACAAACCTCTTCATTTCATGGTATCAATAACTTTGTAAGAATGACTGCTAAATTACTGACAGCAGTGTGGCGTAACATATGCCTTATAAACCCATGGAGAAAATTCAGTCCCATAATTGCTATAGGCTGGTTCTGACTAAAGAGGTGTTATAGGTAATTAGTTAACAACTGAGTCCATGTATCAGAGTAATTTGTGATGTGCTAGTAAGTACTCAGTAGTTAAGAACATTCCTTCATTTTTTGGAATCCATTGGTTCATTACTCTGTTCACAAGCACCCACATGTTTTTCTTATCCAGTTTTGAAATGAGTGTTCGTACTTCTTTATACTTCTGATATATTTAAATGCAATATATTTTAAAGTATATGTTCTGGCTAGTGAAGATGTTTATCACTTATCTGTTACCTCTCTAAGGTATACATCAGCTGCCCAAGATCTTGTCATGCATTCACGTGGGAAGTTGTTTGAAAAGAAATGGAAAACTGCTGATTCCAAGGCTGCTACAGTTGATGACATTTCTGTGTTTGTTATACCACTAACCCCATATAAGGAAGAATATATGGAATGGAAGCAGGAATATGAAGCTATTCGTGGGATTTATGAAACTTCATGTGAAACTAGTGAATTATTTGGAAAGTTGTCATTAAGGACATCTCCAGTAGCTACTGGGAAATCTGTAGTTACAGTCTTAGATAAAGAAGACGTCGACACAGATTCATTACACGATAATGCGGTTGACAGTGCCTCTGTCTCTGACAGTCCATCATACAACACTAACATTGCCACAAACAGTGATGAGAATATAAGTGCCTTTATGCCAGGTCAGGTGAGTAGTGTATCAGGTACAGACAATACTTCATCAGATGATCATTTATCTTCCCATTATAGTTATGATATTTCTTGTTTATCAACTGTAAGAAAGCAAATGCTGCAAGACTCCTATGATGCAGTGCCATGCACAGAGTCCCACACCACACCTGAAGTAATTGCAGTTTCAGAGCCAAAGGAATCATCACAGAGCCCCAGTACCTCAATTTGAATGTGAAAAGCATACTACTAGACATATCGACTTGAAACTTTGTTAAAACTGAACATCATTATATGCAAATGTACACTGGAAGGGAGAAGTGGATGGAAACATTGACTTAAATTTGCACAGTTTTACAGTGTTCCTTAAATCTTAGCTGATTTCCACTTGTTCCCTACCAATTTAAAGTGCATTTATTGCATTTTAGTGTGAAAGCACATGATGAACCTGGGATGTGAAAGCATTATGTAAGCACCATGCCTGTGTAATGTATGAAAATGTGTGTAGCTAATGAATAATTATTATGTCGTACTATCTTAAGTGATTCCGTTATCACACCACCATACATCTGCCTCACTTTCCCAGTGATTCTTAATGAAATGTGTAGTGTCATTATTTTTATACTTCCCTGATACCAAATTCCTTGTTGTGGTTTCTCATAAGGTTCAAATCTATGTACCTGTTCTGTTTATGAAAAAAAAGTGGAAAATCTATATGTAAATAATAGAAAGATTTGTTCAAGAAAACTGTAAGTGTGATACATATACATAGAACAGACTAAAGATTCCACAAAAGTTACCCAACTATGGTGCATTAAGTAGTTGTTTTGGTGACCTAAGACATGGTCTTGTACAGTGCTGTGAGAGTTCATATGTGGTTAATTTTTAATCCTTTGTGTAATAATATTTTGCATGAAATGTGCTCAAAATTGCATTTTATTATAGAAGCTGAATGTCTGATGCATAAGTGTACATGTGTATGTATCTCTATATATATATATATATATATTGTATTTCATTCCATTTGTTTGAACATTTAAATAGCTTGTGTTGCATTTATATTAGTCTGTTTTTAAGAATAATCATTTGTATGTAATGAATTGTGTTTTTATCAAGTTGATACAGATTTACTGTGCATTTGAACGTTGTATTATGTACCTGTTTTGCTGAAACACTTCATTTCTTTGATTTCCATTGTTTAAAATAAAAGTTGCCATTCACGTAGAATTGAGGCTTGATGAAAAAATTGGTGTAGTTTTTCACACTTCCATTGCCGTTATTTTGGACTACAAGAAATAATGTAGTGTATCTGTTAAGGATTTCACGTGGTTTAATTTCTGCATCTCAGAAGGTTCAGTAAGACTAAAGACTATACAGATTTCTTCCATGAGTAATAAAGTGTATTCAGTATGTTGCTCTTTTGTCATAGAAATTGCATACTTGGTACTGTATTCGTAATATAGAACTTATGTGTTACAGCCTAAGGCTAAATTTATTCCACCATTTACAATTCATTCATATTGAACATCTTAAGTTTGTGAGGAAAGCCTTTAAGTGCTTAAGGAAGGGAAAATTTGTTTTTTCATATAACCCTTTAAAGTTTTACATTGTAATGAGAAAAGATACAGGTGGATATTTCATGTAAAAAAAATTAATTTACTTCACCTAAATCATAGGTTATATCTGAAGTAGAATTTACAAATATACAGTGTTAAAAAGCATTTGCTGTAAATTTTAATCCACATAGTTTTATCACATTGATGCACTCTCTACAGTTTAATGCATTTTAGAATATTCACTTCTTATATCTGGAATTATTTACCAAGCTATCTGAGTTGTCATGCATTTTTACTTTTGTGTACTGAATTTGCCAAGCATGTAACTATGTAAAATACACAAAAAAAGACATTTTGTAGACATACTTAATTTTTATTACCATGCAATATATCTACAGGTTTTGATCGATAAAGATCTTCATCAGGGAGACACAGATTAACAGGAGACATTGCTAAGGCTGCCACTGTATGATACATAGTCACTAATGTACAGTATTATTGGCATAAAAATATAGAGTATACCTAGAACCTTATTTCAGTGATATATTTTTTTTCAACTTTGTACCTATTATTATTTATCTTGGAGATTTAAAAGCAATATTGTTATCATCATTATTATTATTATTATTTCATTTTGTTACTGTTGAAGTGTCAATACAGTTACTAGTGAAAACTCCAGAATGTTTATTGATGTGTATGTTACTGTACTCGGTTCTTCTGAATGTAATTCATCAGTATCATTAGAGGCCTGAATTGAATTCTCATTGGAGGTGAAGTTGAAGGTACTGTGTTCTGTCCAAATGGTGGGAACCTAGTGATCTGGCATCATATCTCAGAAGAATGGAGTCCTCGAGACTCTTGTTGCTTGGTATTTCCTATGGTCTTGCAGGGAGCATTAAGTACATACATGCACTTGTCTCCATTGAGAAACTATACCATTGCTTAGGCAGCTAGTTGCTTTGAGGTCTCAGATTGATCTTGGTCCATGTGGAATTTGCGATAGACAAAGTGGCCTTGGGGTAGGCTTTTCTCCAGGTACCTTGGTTTACCATGCCATTGTCTTTCCACCAATGCTCCATACTCATATTGCAAGTATCGGTTACTGAAGCTGTAATTTTTGGGACTGACACCATTTGTAGATAAAAACCCTCTGACTTTCTGTCACTGCTCCAACATCCTTAATCGGGTATATGGAGACTATATACCGGAATTTCGCCTAAATCGGGTAAGAAATGGGGATGGGGGGGATACAGAAAGAAAGTCATGTTTGCCCCTGAATATAGTATGGCTTTCACTGCAACGAATTTTAACGAGCCACAAATTAACGTTGACATTTGTGTATTTTTCTGAGCCGGAAAAAAAATATAGAAAAGACGGAAGTTTGTCACGTATTCCCTTAAGTATCGTTTGCACAGCGCAATTTTAAAATAAGTCTGGCTACGGCATTACATAGAGATCTAGTCCGAATTTCACCGAAATCGGACAAGAAGTATGGAAACCACGTATGGAAGAACATTTATGATCTTTAGTAAAAGTCACCGAGTTGATTTTCACGCCTGCTCTATAACTTTGTAAAGAACTCAAATACCGAATTCCTTTAAAATATGCCTAACGATTTTGTTCCTTACACTACGCCATCGACGAAAAGGCGGAAATGTTCCTCACGTAACGTACTCTTGGTAAGTAACCGATAAAATATTTGGAAGTGTGCTAGGATGATGATTCATAAGATACTCCGCTCTGTGTGCTGTCAGGTGTTGAATTACTTGTAATATGTTTAGTACAGCTTGTAAAATTAAATGACAGTGGTTGTAAAATGAAATCAAAAGCACTTTGGAGGAAAATTTCGTAGCTTTGTAATGGTCCGGTCTGAAAATTTTTGCAGAATATCTGAGGAATGCGGAGAAGGCTTTCCTCATTTGCTGTCGAGGATATCTTGGTATGAATGATATTGCACAGAAAGTACGAACGTGCAAGTATTTGAAACTATAACGTCTTTTTTAATGCTTTAAACATTTTCCGGTTTCTAACAACCACGTTCCCTTACCACGGATCACAACTCACGATAGATGAACCGTGGGTCAATGCAACCGGCCATGGATGTACGTCATCCTAATCCATGCATTTAGCACGGATTACTTTCTTACATGCCACATGCAGTGATGCCATCTGATGGATACTAAATTGCAATTTGCCTGATGTCTGAACACCTGAAAGGATTGGATGTGTGCTACTAAGTGCTGCTGTTATATGCTGTTTTGTTAACATTTAGTGTTAAAATCGGAAGTGTTTGGCAGATGTTTAACATATTTTGTATGTTTACTCATTTAGCAGCAATTCCTAAACATAAAATCTTAATCGTGGAACTGTGACTTGGACTTTATTCCGAACGTGATTTCTTGGAATCACTGTTCAGAGGATTGGCCGATGTGGTGTTCGTGTGTGACATTAGGGAGGGTACTAAAGCTTCATAAAGTTTAAGCCATTAACATTAATAACGATAAGTGTAAAAGAGTGTTTCAGTTTGGGAATTTTCTATTACTGTTTTATATTTACGATCGTATTGGTTTCCTAGATAAGTTCACGTGAAAGGTGTAAAGTTTCGAAGATTCACTATAGTTTGTCAAACCTACATTCTGGCAAAATTTACTTCAGTTTTTCTGGTAAGTACATTAATAAGGGAACAGTATTATATTATATTCCCTTGAAACCTGAAAATTATTTTCACATTGTAATGTTCTTAACGTATGGTAATTACCATTTATAGGACAGTTGGATTAAGTATGTAAAAATTGCGCGCTATAATTTCGAACTTTAGTAATTTTAATTAAAGTTAGTATTGAGTTTCTCTTTTCATTAATAAGCTTATTGAAACACGGTTAGGCCTACAACTCGGAACGTATCTTCCCTTCTTACCTTTGTAATTTATGTTATAGGAGTTCTTATTTGATTGGTTATCTTGCACCTAAGACGGATTTTTCACCGCCATTTGTAGGAAGCTTTATTTTCTTTCAATTTGCATTGAAGATTGTTAAACGAATTCTAAATAAGAAACCAGTGGAACAAATGTTTCCTTAGTATGAAATTAATACCATTGCTTCTGCAGTTTATTGCATGGTAATCTCACAGACAGATTAATGTCAATTGGAGTGAACTAGAATTTGTTTACTTACTGCAGATCCTTCTGTGGGTTAAGTCAAAGGATGTGGAACATGTCATAGTGTAAATGCTGAAGTTACAAAACAAGTGTACCCATGCTTAACATGCAGGTTACTGTTTAATAGTAAGACATTTACAGACACCATTAAGAATAGCCATACATTTGTTAAGTACATACCAGTGCAAGAAATATTTTGCAAATATACTTAGAAAAATTAATTTTCAGTTTATATAAATTCCTCAACAGAGTACCAGGTGTAACATTAGAGATATTCCTTTAATGCAGACTTCAGTATTTATACGTAATGATTTCCACTTTTAATTGTAAGTGGATGGGTATTGAATAACTTGATGTAGACTCCTTTTTTATTTATTGAGGTTTGAATGTGCTACATGAAGTTCATATTTACATCTTATGTTTAAATTGTTCACATTTGCATTTCTCTTAAATTTTTTAAAATTTCCTGAAACAAGTGGTAGTAGAGTGGGGTGTGAAGTCACTTGTAAGTGGAAGTATGTTAAACCACACAACTGATTTTCTACAAGATAAAAGTAAAACGTGAAATTGTGTCTGTCCATGCCATGAAGGTATACAGTGGGAATAGATGTATACTCTTAGCTCCACTTATGCTTAACCTCAGCACTAGATGGAAGTGAGCAGTAAACTTAACACCCCAGCTGATTTACCTGTGGGTAAAGAACCCTCAGCATTCATTGAATATGATGCTAGGTAGGCTCCATAGCTTGGCTGGGTGTTTTGGAGGATGGAAAAATATCTTGCCTTCACTGGGAGTTAAAACTTGGATTATCTACTGTTTAGCCTCGTCACTGTACTGACTATGCTATCCTGAAAAATTTCTACAAGAGACTTCTTGTAACGTGTGCCATGTATTGTAACTAGTCACATGTATTGTTGCTAGTCGCATCTGTTGTCGCTAGTTTTAAGTTGTCTTGTGAGAAATTGTTGTTGGTTTGGCCGTGCGTATTGTTGTAGTTGTCTTGTGTGTATTGTTGTTATCTTATGTGTACTTGTTGTACTATGTGTGTATTGCTGTTTTTACTTTAGATGCCAGACTGCTGGCTAGAGGTCAGTATTCTGAAGGTTCTGCGCCTGGCCACCTAGACACAGGTTTTTCTTGGATTCCCTGTGTCTATAAGCAAATGCTGAGATGGTTACCAAGATTCCAAGTTGCCACTACATGCTTCTCATGTAGCCCTCCCAACTTAAATTCAATGGTAACCGATTTCATGTTTTGCATACATGTAAAAAAAACCACTGCCACGGGGTAACAACCTGATTGCAGTTAATAAATATTATTATTATTATTATTTCAGTGGTTTTCTATGGGATGTTAAATAGCTGATTGCTGTCTGTTGATTTTTCAAGAAGATTAATTTGTACAACATAGTGAAGTGGAAGTAAAGAAAATAAACCAGTTTTAAAGCATTTTCATGAGTGGTGCATTTGTCCTTATGGCAAAGTATGCGGAGCTGAATCTGGGAATGTGTTATGTTTCTTCACTGTAAATTGCTATAAACCTCTATGCTGAGGAAATTATTGTATTCTGTTTCCTTCCTTTATTGTCATAACCTATACCTAATCAATTACAAATCTTGTACTGAGCATAAAATTTCATGAGTTTTTATCAAAATTTAATGAGTTTGTTGGCACGAAACTACTTATTGAGGTTGGTAGAAACATCATTCACGAATTTTCAGTGTAGTTTCACATGAGTCAGTACTTGGAAGGACTTTCATATTGTAGTCTCTCCAGCTGATCGTTCAGACATGTGAGCATAATTATAACCACTAGTTAGTGGTTGATCATAAGGAGTTATATAAAGTGTTTATTAGTATTCTACTGGTATGGACATTTTTGTAAATAATGCATGTGTAAGTATCATTAATGACTATTTTGATGGTGTCATTTAAAACTAAAGATTGTGAAATATAAATAAAAAGGTAAGGGTAGAGTTGTCCTTGTACGTACCATGAAGGCATTGGGGAAGTGGATGTTTAGATTTGCCTAGCAATTTTTAACTGTAGGTAGAACAGTATTCAGTATAAAATGAATATAACTAGTTTACCATGGTATTTTTGTGTGATAGCTGTATGAAAAGCTTATATTTTAGGGAAAGCTGATATGAATGTGTTGCTCGGAATGAATCTTTACATGGTTTTAAGGTTTTCTACTCCATGTATTCTTTATGTCAGCTGACACCTTGTTAATTATACCAACAAAGCGGACAATTTTGAATTAATGCATACGTGAGATGAATTTCTCCTTCATGTTTTGGCGCTTATGTACCATCTTCAAGGTGAAACAAAATGCCAGTTTCTTAAGAACCAAATGCCATTATGCAGCTGTTTTCTGTGGATTATTTTTTTCTGTAGCAGTTTTGTTGTAAATGTAGATATGCTATAAAAGGTACAACTGTACTGATTTTAAAAACATAATAGTTACTCCATGGTTAAAAACATGTAAAAGGTACAAAAGTACGGGGTTCAAAACTTTGTGGCTGTTCTATAGTTAAAACCGTCCTTAACATTACATGAGATATGCATACAATAGCTAATACTATTGCTGTTTTTTTATTATGGGTGTTTTTGTTGTTGTGGCAGTATATGTTCATTCAGGGGTATCTATTGCCATCTGAGTTGGACTGGGTACTCAACTGGCTGCGACACAGGACACATCACACCTACAGGCCATCACGTCTTCATACCTGCCATTCTTTAATGAAACCCATCCAACTCAGATGGTAGTAGATACTGCTGAATGAATGTATATTGCCACAACAGAATCGTCCGTGATAAAAGGCAGCATTACTATTAGCCAGTGTATACATATATTATTTAATGTTTAGGAAGGTTTTAACTATAGAGTAGCCACAAAGTTTTTAAACCTGGACTGTTGTAACATTTACATGTTTTAACCATGGAGTGATTATTAAGTTTTTAAAATCAGTGTACTTTTACCTTTTGTAGCATATCTGTGGTTATGACAAAACTGCTACAGAAAAAATAACCCACAGACAACAGCTTCACAATGGCATTTGGTTCTTAAGAAATTGGTATATTGTTTCACCCTGAAGATGGTACATAAGCACCGAAACATGTAGGAGAAATTCATTTAATGTATGCATTAATTTGAAATTGTGCATTTTGTTGGTTTAGTTAAAAAAGGTGTTTGCTGTATGTGGTTGCTCATGTAAAATACTGGTAAATACTCACTTGTGCATTCATATCTGAATTATCTGGGAAGAATATAGGGTGACTGTGGATTTGTCCAGTTTTCTCTGAAATTACTTAAGAAAGAATTCTTGTAACAAATAAAATAAAGAGTTAGGGTGTACAAATCCTGAGTACCAGGTTGCCCAGGCAACTAAATTCAGTACAGGCCCTAATTGTGAAACTTGCTTTATGTCACCCCTTTGGCACCTAGAATTTTGAGGTTGCTATTGGATTTTTGGAAAATCCATGCACTCCTGGGTTACGGACTAAGGATTTTCATGAGAATTCCTTGTCAGGTTTGTTCTTTAATGTTAGACAGTCACTGATACCATTTTATGCCTCTGCTGTATTTATTCTTGATATATGCTTGAATTAGAAATTTAGAAGAGACGGGGGCCTAGTTTCATTCAGGTTCAGCAACGGTGATGATGTGTAGTGTAGCTAGACTACGGTAGTGGATCACAGGCTGTATGATTATATTTTTGGTTACAGTATGTATTGTTCAGTTTTATACACTAGTTTTGACTGGTTACAGTGTAAATTCAATTATAATTGGAACTATGTCAAGGAGTGAATGTCATCTCATAGAGAAATTGCCAGAAATTTCTTACGGTCTTATCCATGTCAGTCTAATAAAATTATAACTACTCCTAAATTCACTGTTTATGAATAATTCATATTTAAACTTCATGTCTGGCATTTCCTTGTGCTGTCTGTATTAGTAACTGGTACTTATATACTGTCAAACACAACTTCTTATTAATAAACAGCTTGCCACATTGGCTGCAGCAACATGTTTCATCATGGTCATCCTCAGTCTAATCTGGCAAAATACTGAAGAGTAAAAAACTCTAAAATTGTACAAAATGTAAAATATCATGTGTCAGTCAGCTTTGGAATGAGATCTTATTTCCTTATAAAAATATTTACAGTACACATTTACGTTCTTTTAATTGGCTTTATAATCTTACTTCTGTATTAAGTTGCATAGAGTCTTTTCCTTTTTTCTGTAAAAATTTTCAAACCTCTATATTGCTTTAAATGAATTTTTTTTGTTATAAATGTAGTGTCTTGTTGATTTTCTTTCTACACTGGTAAAGTGTGTTGCTTATTAATGAATATTCGGTGACGTAAGTGGTATTATTCTGAATCAATTAATTTTATAGCTGTATTTGTGGAAATTCCTCAATTTGAATATTCAGTTAAAACCTCCCAGGTTAGGTTTCCATATAATTCCGTGATGTGTGTGTTAAGTATTTTGTTGGTATCATCTTGGATAGAATTCACACTTTCACCATTGGGGTTGCCACTTCACTGCTTTTAGCCCGGTTGGGTGTCTGTTCGTCTGACGCCCGCCCAAAAAGGGAGGCCCTGCTAGTAGCTACGCTACCGTTGGTACAACTCACACGGTCATTAGCATATGCAAACCTCCTCACCACGATAACTTGGAAACACCACTGAGGAGCAAGGCTGGTTGGCTTATACCCTTTTGCTTCTGCTGCCCCTGATGATGATTGGATATCCTAACAGGGAATCTGCGGGGGCAAACATTGGGAGGGAAAACACTGTTTTGTCCTAACTACGGAAACTTTAGTGTAGAGTTCAGTCTGTGTATTACACACAGACAGAACTTGACCTTTGTGCGTAAGATGTTTGGAACTTTGTGCTGACTGTAATTGGCGGCCACTGCCGTTAAGCCAGAACGTTAAAATTAAAGAAATCTGTTTTATATTATGACCTTCAGTGACTGCTGATTTTATGAAGACGAGGTGACACATCGTAAAACGAAGTCACAATGTTGTAACTGTTTAAGATGGTCTGTATGAAGAACTGGGGCAGGAAAGCATTTCAGTTGTTTGGAATTTGTGCACACTTTGGAATCTTCGATCGGTCAGTTTGAATCGAAATATTTGTTTTTTTGTTCTTTTCAAGCATCTATTGCTCGTTGTCTTAATACAATATCCAGTTGTCTGAACGAGTAAAATGTATTGCATTTAATTGTGTTGATTGATTTTAGTACCACCGTAAGATGAGAAGTAAATTGCCATTATATGCCGATGCTCTGCTTACATGTATATTACCCGAAATGCGACCCTGTGTTAATGGAAGAAAAATGAACACAGTTCAGAGTGATCTGAGTACTGGTTATCGTACTAGGCGTGTGGATAGTGAAGACCAACTGAAGGCGAGAGTAGGACGACATGTATCCCACAGCATGGATACTGAACAGTATTGTATTGACGTTCTGAATTAACATTTGTCACAGGCCTTTGTAATCAAATTTTGTTCGGTGAGGCGTAATATTTATGTGTCGTCAATATGGAACTTGCTTCATGTCGTCCTTGTGGCAGGTAGAAATTTGTAGTTTCTCCTAGATTATTGGAAAACTTGCGTAACCCTGATTAGAAAATTTCACCACGTTTCGGCCGGAATTCCGGTATTCGGTCGTTTCGAAATAACTGTTGTAAAATATTTTGTGTCACCAAGATATTAAAATACTGAATATGTTGCAAAGAAACTGCTCGTCCGAGCCGTTTGTTCTGCACTTCGAACAAAAATGTATTGAAACTGTTACAGATTGTTTGTGTGTCCCGTGCTACGCTACACACGTCGACTTTTCACTGAGTGAATTTCGTAGTCATTGCGTAACTTTTATAGGACATTGGCAGGAGTTTGTAGGCATACTCCATCTGCTGAGTTTTGTAGCATAAAGTTTCGACGTCGGTGATGATGGAACATACTTTGTATCTGCCGGGGTGCTGATAAGTCCTTAGCCCGACCAGGAAGGAAACAAGCTGCGCGTGTCAAAAGTGGGATGGGCAGAGGAATGGATTGATTTGGCTAGGGTAGTGACAGGTGGTGGACTCTTGTGAATGTGGTAATGAACCTCCAGGTTCCATAAAATGCGGGGAATGTAGCTTGTTTCCTTCCTGGTCGGGATAAGGACTTATCGGCACCGCTGTATGTTTATGCAAGCATTCATTCGCAGGGATGGTGGAAAGTTCCACAGTAGCGCTGAAATTCGCCGTGTCTAGCCCAAGCATCCGGAGGGTCGAATGACGTTTGAAATGCATTAACCAGAGATATGGTATAGTTCGGGACTCAGCTTTGCGCCTGCAGAAGAAACTGGGGAAATGTAGGGGAAATGCGAGTTAGCAAGTCTGGCTCACATGATCACACAGTTGAATGCTGGACTGTGCTGGATTGCGACGCCTCTGGTATACTTTCAAAATAGTTTTGTTAGGATTTTCCATTTGTTATTTTCGGATTGCCTGTCAAGTGGTGTTCCTGGGATCATAAACGGTAACAGGTCGTTACGTACCCAGATTAAGACTGCACTGAACAGATCACGGAGGCTTTTGATTATCTCATTGTATCGTGTCTGAAACTTTCTCTCTCTCTCGCACGCACACGCGCACACACACATGCTTTAGGAACGTATACCCCCACCATCCACTTGTTAATGAAAATACTTTTTTTTTCCTATTATTTTCCTCTACATCAGTGATTCCCGAACTTTTCCACCGTGCGCCCTAGAATTATGTGCGCAGCGCTCGTGAAAATTCATTTCTTTGTACCACCATTCAAACTAGGAACACTGTTTCTAATCGAAAGTATGACGGAATGTCATACTGTGGGCACTGTCGGACCAACGGCTCTCATACCTGGGGTTGTAAAATTGAGAAAATGTTACTCATTAGCTTTGTTTCTTTTTCTGTGTATTAGGCAAGCACTACCTGTACCCAGTTTCGATGCTAGCTTTGTTAGCCTGGAGCGTATTTTGGGAAACTCTGATCTAATATCTGCTTGTGTTGTGCCGCTATTCTAGATCATGTCACCGGGCTGAAACGCAAGTCGTGTTACGTTTGAGGCTGTAGTGCCATGCGTGATAGGAAAGGTTTGTTCCTTTGTCAGAAACGTGGTAGCGTCGTCATTGGACGTTAAGAATTAAGTAAGAGGTAATTAATTGTAGTATAATGCCGAAGTAACAGGGTAAGTACGAATTGCACGAATTAGCAAAAATAACTCATGATCCCCTTAGGCTTGCAACGAATAGTCGAAGTTGTAATTGGGTTCTAAAACACTTTGTGGTTACAGAAAACTCAGCGTTCATGCACAAGTTAGGGCAAGGCTGAATTGCCTGTGGGTATGTTGGGGTTCAGTGTGGCAATAGTTCTAACGATGCTTAATGAAGTGTATATTGTGAATTTACTGCGGTTCGATAGAGCGTGAAAACGACTTGCCGTTCGATCAAGCGAGTAAGCAATGTTGACGTACAGCCAGGTAATAGACTTCGCACTGGGGAGGCCTACTGTCGTTATCTTTACTCGTTGGAAGTACTGTCACACTTCATGTCGGGGAAATGTAGTAAATGATGTGGTTATTGTCAGTGTGCTGCCCACAGACCCTTTGTTATCCCCTCGTATTTGTTTCTGTAATTTTAAGGTCGCCCACATTATCAGTATCATTAACCCTTTGGCCCTGGAGCTGGACATTTACAGTTTAGCACACCATTTATGTAAAATGTGAATATTTTATGAACCAAGAAGGATAACGTTAGGAAATACACGATATTTTGTGGAGGAATAAACGAAGATGGTGAGAGAAAGTTTAAAAAAATAATTAAATATATTTGTTGACTGAATATATAAAAAGAGTACTCTGGGGAGTAGCG
>Ga0123354_10000706_pt1 | contig 35759 bp, 19 predicted proteins | sample TergutLab28metaG_2_FD_97872 | JGI IMG/M metagenome (GOLD analysis project Ga0123354, IMG submission 97872) | Labiotermes labralis P4 segment gut microbial communities from Petit-Saut dam, French Guiana - Lab288 P4 | ecosystem: Host-associated > Arthropoda: Insects > Digestive system > Gut ... | reverse complement strand
ATACTTTACCCCCCACGAAAATTAAAATATTTTTTTAATAAGATTGATTTTTTTTTCCCCCCCCCCCCCCCAAAGTTAACTGCACCTTAGTACTTTCCATACAGCATACATACATAACTTACGTGAACATGCGCAGTGCACTTTCCTTCAGAACAGGGTTTGGGGCATTTGCACACTGGAAAAGAAACTGAAGGAATTCAGGCCACTGGTTATTTCCATCTTCATCCAATAGGTTACGGGCCACCTCAGCTGCCACTTCACATACTTTACTGCGTACTGAGTTTGACTCTTCTTTTTGTACTGCAAGCAACACTTGCTCCTTTAGTTGTTGCTGTCCCTCTGGTGACAGCTGCAAAATAACAGTGGGGTAAGTATACAGTGAACCACTACCTGACAAAAACCTGCTTTGAAGTGGCATATTTGCTGTTAAGCAATGACTTTTTAGACCCAGTACAACTACACTTCATTTTCAGGTGAATGATTCAGTTCAAACCATTTATGACATCAACTCAATTTTTGTATGATGTATACAAAGAACATACCAACATTTCTTGCAGTGAGTACGTCAATATATTCCTGGCCATTTATGAAACCAAAATATTCACTCATATAATGAATACCCCACCATTACAGTCCTCAGACAAACCCAGTCCACATCCTTAAGAACTCGTCTTAAGATCCTGCCCCCCCCCCCCCCCATTATCTCCAAATTGGTTTCTCCCCTTCAGATTTTATGACCAAAACTCTGTACACATGTTTTTAACATGGTCTCCACAAGAATTTCTCAATTAAACCAGGCAATGCTTTGCATGATACATCCATCAGGAGATCAGTGTCACCTATACATTACATTTTAATACACAGCACTTTAAATAGGCTACTCCTTAACAAATTAAACCAAACAGTATAATTCATAGTGAAAATATGGATACAATTTCAATATGCAAAAGCCTCAACAAAACTGCTCAAAAAGGTCACAACAAACATATAAAAAAATGCCCAAAAATTAAATTTAGTGAATGCTACACCAGTTTTTTTCTACAGCATACATCATCTGGTTAATGCTTGGTAAGGTCAGTTACATCTGACATGCAGCATTCATTGGCTTAAATATTTCAATCTAAACTACCATGCCTGAACCATACTCACTGGATGTGTGATTTCAGGCTTCCACAATGAAGCAGATGAGAACTGCGCTCTTCTGGGTTAAGCAATGAGTAGTGGTAACTTCTTACTGACAGTTCGGGACAATCTACCAATCCCATCTTCAAAGATCAAGAATAAAAAAAAATCTTGACCCTTGAAGAAGGGAACAATATATTGTTCCGAAATGTTGGTACAGAATTACCACTACTCACTGCATAATAACCCGAAAGACAGCAGTTCTCATACTCAATGGAATTACCATGATTTTCAAAACTCTACATACAAAAATAAAAGGAAATTAACTTACAAATGACCAATGGTCACATATGCCAACAAACATAACATCACACCTATAAACTAATTTTATGTATTTAGGCAACAAAGAAATCTACTGTATTTTAAGGCATGCTGCATAATCTCTGTTTTATTTTCCACACAGTGTTGTTCATTTTCCATAAACATGACCTAAAATTTAAACACCAACCCGGTCATTTAAAGGTTAATTACATGCTTGTGCAAACAGTATCTTGTGTTACTTACAGAAATGTTCAACTGGACAAACAGAGAAAGTGTCAAATAAAAAAATCTTCCAAACCAGACCTATCTTCAATAAACTGGGAATCTATCACTTCAGTGATTTAACCCTTAAGCGTCTGGGCTGGTACTTTGATTTCAGCACCTGGCTTATGAAAAATGTACTATATGGACAAAAAGAGAGAAAATGTTGAAATAAATGGCATTTTGTGGAGGAGAAAACAGAGAGTATGCAGCAGGTTATTAAAATGCAGTAAACTTCATTGTTGGTTAAAAATATATACAGGTGGACCGCTGTATCCATGGGTAATACGTTCCAAGTATTATCCACAGTTAGGAAAACTGCAGATAATACTGAACGCTATATGTCATATAACGTGATATTCGTTTAACATGCATAAATGCGGTAAAGTTTAATTGATAAATCATGCACAGTAAGACACTATCAACACTAAATACAGTAATAAGAAAGTGTACTGCACACTACATTGTACATGTACAGTGTAATTTCTCTCTCTCTTGTATGTACGAAAGTAAGGGATTCTGACATTTTAGCCTAATCCTCAAGAGACGATTGAGCAATGAAAAAATACAGTACCTGTACAGTATCATGTACAGTTTCAAGGGATGACAGAACAATAAAGCTCATGTTTTTCCATTAAAGCGCTGCACAAGCAATGAGAAAATGTGTTACTGTTACACATTTTACAACAAAAATCATACGTACATACCTGTACACGATCTGTAATATGAAAATTTTATTTGTTAAAAAATATTTTAGCCTATTATGGGTATTCACCATCTTCTCCATTCTTCTTTATGTTTTCTGCCACAATATAAACACTGCGATAACGCGGCAACTAATTCGAACAGTGAGAACGCTAGAAGCAAAATGGTGGCAAGTTTGTGGGGAAGTGTGGGTACAGGGACAAAGAAAGATGAGTCAAGTACTGGGCACATTTGGGCTGCTGGATTTCACCATGTTAAGGCCCATTCTTGCTTGACGCGTGTTTTTAAACTTATGAACCGTTTATTTCTTTAATTTTCCAAATTTTTTTCCGGGCCGCAGCCAACCGTGGATAAATGAAACTGCAGATACTGAATCCACAGATACGGCAGTCCACCTGCATAATCCATTTCTATGGGTGTTTTTTGTACGTGCAATTGGCTATGTAAGTGCAAGCTGTTTAAAGTTTAAATAAAGTTTATTTGAAATAAGTCCTTTCTGTAAAGCATCACTGCAGTAACTAGTACATCTTGAAAAGTTGGTAATTACTGAGCCAGGTTGGAATTCCTGCTTTTATAGAACCTAAACTCATTATAATATTCACATACAAACTGCCACTTCAACCTTTGTACCAGCAGTTTTAACATTCCAAAATTCTACATTCTGCCTACAGCATATTTGTTTTGTATGTATCACAGAACAAACTGTGAATTTTGCCATATACAGCACTCAAAGACAGATGAAATGGCAAGTACAAACCGGGTATTTAAATAATATGGATTACATTTTGTCCTTAAAGGGTTAATTATATCCTTCCATCTATAATGAAATTTCCATGGATTCTCCCAGTGATTTTCTGACCAACAAAACAGTGTTAAAGACATCAGTTTCTCCATGCATGTTATACATCCTACATATCTGATCATTTTTTAAGTAATCGCACAAACAATATAAGGCAAGGAGCAGAGATAATGAAGTTCCCCACTACTCAATGTAAGATCTCCATTACTTAATGCTTCCTAGCTCCTCGTTCTTGCAATATGTAAATGTTATCCCATTAACCTTGTTGCTTTAGGAGGAAGAACTCATAAAAGAATTGGTATACCATTGCAACCAGGTAAAACACGTGCCAAGTAAACCTTGGCACAAATTCTCTCAAGTGCTGGCATACTCACTGTTGTAAAACTTGAAATGATTTTGGTTATACACTAAGCACATAGCTGAAAACTTGAAGAATCACCCAAATTATTACAATAACAAGCTTCAGAAGTCAACACTCAGTATAAAAGAAGAACAATTGAAGTGTTTATTCATTGCACTAAGTTAAAGAAAGAGAGAGGACCAATATTTGAATCTAAGAAAGATATCACTGCCAGCATAACCATCACTAAAACACAAATACACTTTCAAACAACTAAGGAAGTCATGTTCTACCCATGCCAAATTAAATACCTACAAGAAGATATACAAACCTGTGCATAATAACCCAAAATGGGCAGTTGGTAAACTAAAGGAAAAAGAGGAAATAGAAAACTATAAAAATAGGATAAAGCAAAATTTTAACTATAAAGCGACAGAGACAACAGATAGAAATCAACAATGGGACAACTTAAAACATGCAATAACAACAGCTGCAAAAGAGACATTAGGGAAATTAAAGCAACAACCTAGAAAACTGTGGATAAGTGAAAAAATCATAACCCTAATAGAACAAAGAAGAAAACACAAACATGATAGAAACAAAAGTGAATATAACCAACTTACAAATTTTATAAATAGACAAGCTAAGAAAGACAAAGAAGAGTGGCTTGGACAATACTGTGAAGAAATTGAAAACCAGCTTAATCGAGGAAATATTGAAAAGTCATACAACCTTATTAGAAAGTTTTTTTGGAAAACCCAAGATAAAACATACTATTATTGAATCAAAAGAAGGAAAAACTCTTATAGAAGATGAAGAAATAGCAGACAGATGGCAACTATACATTGAAGAGTTATACAATGATTCAGAAGAACTTGAAGAATTGGAAAGAGAAGAGGAGATTACCCCCGAAGAACTGGGTCCAACAAAACAAAGGCAGAATTTGAAAAAGCATTAAATGAATTGAAATTAAACAAAGCATACGGACTAGATAACATACCAGCAGATTTACGCAAGCACTTGATGAAGAGACTAAACATACTTTATACTGTCTTATTAATAACATATGTATAACAGGAAAAATTCCTGATGATTTCAAGAAAAGAATAATGGTAATGTTACCAAAGAAAAGTAAATTGACAAAGTGTGAAGAATACCGAACCTTAAGTATCTTGAAACATACATTTTGACAAAAATAATTTTGGGGTGAATAGAGAAAAAGATTGATGAAACCCTAGCAGAAGACCAATTTGGCTTTCGAAAGAATAAAGGCACAAGAGATGCTATTCTGTGTTTGCGAAACATTGTAGAGAAAAGTTCTGCAGTAAACAAAAAGGTATATATTGCCTTTGTAGACTTACTGAAAGCTTCTGACAACGTAAATTGGAACATAATGATGAAGATACTAAAGGGGATAAAAACAGACTACAGAGATAGAAGAATTATTAGAGAATTATACAAACATCAAATGACATCTATAAAAATAAAAGAAAGTAAAAAAGAAGCTGCAATTAGAAAAGGAGTGAGGCAAGGCTGAAGCTTATCGCCGTTGTTATTTAATATATACATAAAACAAGCTATAAATGAATGCAAAGAATATTGCACTGGAATTAAAGTGAATGGAGTGAGAATTCAGATGCTAAGGTTTGCAGATTATATAGCAATTATAGTGCAAGATGAAATAAATTTAAAAAGAGCATTAGAAAGCTTAGACGATATTTTAAAAAGTAACTACAAAATGAAAATTAACAGGAAAAAGATAGACGTTATGGTTTGCTCTAAAGATATTAAAAATATTAATAATAAAATGGATGACAACGCCCTAGGGCAAGTACCAAAATTTAAGTACCAAGGTAGTATAATTACAGAGGATGGGAAAAATAAAAAATATATAATACAATGAATTAAAGAAGTTAAAGTTATGTTTAATAATAAAAAGCAACAACTATGTTCAAATAACCTTAGTGTGGAATTGTAAAAGAAACTTATAAAAAGCTGTATTTGGAGTGTTGCTCTTTATGGATCAGAAACATGGAACCTAGGAAAAAATGAAGAGAGGATCATAAATGCATTGAAACATGGTGATGGAGAAGAATGTTAAAAATAAAACAGACAAACAGAATAATGAATGATGAAGTTTTTCAAAGGGCGAAAGAAGAAAGATTACTTTTAAAAATTTTAAAAAATAGACACCACTCATGGATAGGGCAAACAACTACGCATAAGGAGTTTGTAGTAAACATTCTTGAAGGAGAAATATTCGGGAAAAAGTCCGTGGGAAGACCTCGACTACAATACTTAAGCAAGTCGCCAGAAACACAGGAGCTGACAGTATACAGCAATGAAATAATGGTTTGCAACAAATCCAGATGGAAAGCTGCTAAACAATAAAAAAAACTGAGGGATAAGAAGAAAAAAACCAAACCCTATAGAAAAATAATGCTATAATAGAACTGTCATGCCAAACAAACCCCATCGGCAACACCATTAACTTAACATGACTTTCAAACATCTACTTTCCAGTGACAGCATATTAAATACATAAAATCAATTCATCTACACCTCTTACATACATTATACCTACACACAAACATATAAAATTGAATATGTTTTTTGAAAATACTCGAAAAATGTCATACGAACATTATCCAAGTAAAAAACGGTAAAGACGAGGTTTCGCTTAAAACACAACTGAATTCAAGTTACTCAGCAGACTTCAGCTATGTGCTAACCTTAGGAAAGAACTCCATGAACTCTGTGGAGAACAACCGTCGTAAGAGAACAGCAGCCATCTGCCGCAGTTCCTCTTCCATCGCAGCATTGTGGACGGAGCCCAGAAGGTATGTAACCTTGGTTTCCACTGGGAGATTGTTGTATAAATCCTGCAAATCAATGAATATTCACACAGAATTCATACATCGAAACACTATCCATCTATTACACGATTCTGAAATTAATGTCGTAGTTATTTCTCTAAGAAAACACTGTACTTTAGCCATAAATAACTCTTCGTGCTTCCATGACAATACACGAGGTTAAATGCCAACGTGTACAGTCATTTTCGAATTCTGTGGCATAGTAATGGGTGAAACACTAATAAATGAAGTTTCACTTATTACGTATCTTGTGGTCTCACCTCGGCCTGTTGCCTAACACTATTATCAGTGCTTAACAAAGTGTCCAAAACGTGTTCCATCTCTTCCCGACTTCCGGCCATTTTCCTTGGCAAGACGACTCACTATCGTTTACTGCGCAGGGCTAAGGCAACGCACTGAACTACGCTTTTTCGCGCCACTCTTTCGCGGGTTGTCAGCCAGCATAGCCAACACACGAGCGAATAGAACACGGTGGGAACAGTAATTGTCGTTCCTTCAGGTTCCAGGTGTCCTGCGGTGTTCGTATTGGATTTTCTTAGCAAGAAGAACTGAGTCTTGTTATCCCTTATTTGGTTTCTTGGTCCTGCTATCCCTTATTAGTTTTTTCTTTCCATGTTTTCCACCGCCTTGTAAATGTGTCTCTGCGAACTAAATGTACTGTGGTTTTGCGTGCCAGAGAAAAGATTACTTCCCTAATGCTGCTGCCATCTGTCAGCATAATATCAAACCTTCTTCCATTGAATGTGACATGCGCAAAATGCGTCCGAAATGTGTTGGCGTAGGTGTTGTGGGCAAGGTTGCGAGAGCGTGGGTGGGCCTTTTTTGATTGATCACCAATGAATTTTTCGGAACACGTCAGTAGCTCGAAAGCGTGCATGTTCCATTTTATATGCCCAGCTTTCGCATCCGTAGCGATGGGAAGATTGTTATCAGCACTATCTTAAGTTTAATGTTGATCGAAACCCAAGTCTTTCATGCTAATTGTCGAATTTGCCATTGCTATTTTACCGGGCCATATTCTCTTCATCTCGTCTTTGGCGTAGCTGTCATTGGTAATGCTCTGCTTTTCACAAAAATCGCATTACAAAACAGTTTTCGACCTCACCCACAACAGGTTATGGGCCCAGGTACGTGAGATTTTTGTTGGAAACACGGTTCTGAAATAGTCAATGTAATAGTGATTGTGCCAGTAACGTGAAGTGACAAAATTAACTTCAGCATGTCTACTACCAGTGATTTCAAAGTCCAAACTGAAAAGCTCGAAGGTCCTGACGATTGGTCTAAATGGAAATGACATATTTTAATGCCTCTGAGTGCCCATTGCCTAGAACGCATCGCTGATGGATCTCGAAAGTGCTCTGTCCTGCCTGCAGATGCACAGCCTCAGCAGAAAAAGGAACTAACCGAGTGGCGACAGACGACGTCAAAGTTGCAAGCATTATCGCATGCACGCTAAGAAAGTCTGGTGAAGAGCTCGTGTTGACTTGCACCAGTGCTAAAGACATTTGGGACAAACAGTGTGCTCGGTTTGAGCGCAGTAGCACGCAGAGGCTTAATATGCTCATCGCATTGTTCTGCCAAGTACAACATGACTACAAGGAGGACAACTGTTTGTCGACCTGAACGACGCATTGGCGAACCACAGTGAAAATACGCCCTTTGAACTATGCTGAATGGACGAATTTTGTCCACACTTGGTAAGGAATACAACAATTTCAAGGATGTTTGGAATACCATTCTTACTAGCACACAAAAGGTGAATTTGCTCATTGAGAAACTTTGTGCAATTGAGTTGCGAGCTGACAAATTGGCATCGGCTGAAGCTACGGCGATCGTTGCACATGAAAATGACAAGAAGAAGTCGAATTTTATGAAAGTGAATTCCATTAAGTCCATGAAAAGAGGAGCTGACCGCGCAAAACAGAAATTTCCTTGCAACAAGTGCGAACAACTTGGTCAAGGGGCTGCGCATGTCCTCAAAAGCAGTAGCATGCAAGGGGCAGAGGTAGTAAATTGGCTGCAAAGAAGAATGCTGATGTGTTTCCAGTGCATGTAATGGGGGCTTCAGGAGTAAGCAGTGTGGATTCGGACAGCTGGTACTGTGATAGCAGTGCGACACGGCACATTACACCAAACATACGTTATTTTGTGTCATACACAAAATTTGCCTATCCTGAAACGATCGTGCTTGGCTAGAAAAATGTAATGATGCAAGCATAGTTCAAGGTATGATAAATGTCCAGATGTTTCACAACGGTATTTGGCAGGACGCAACACTGAAAAACGCTTGGTAAGTCCCAGATGCAAGTGCACATCTATTCTCCATCAAGGCAGCCGCCCAAAACGGCTACAGCACAACCTTGAATGAAAAAGAAGTTGTTATTCGTAGAGGTGATGGAACTGTTGCAGCATCGCGTAAGCTCGTTAATGACCGCTGTATATTGGAGATTTGGGTGTGTGTGCCACAACACGCTGGAGAGGTCCACCTGGCAACGCAAGCGGAAACATTGCAAGTATGGCATGAACGTCTTGGTCATCAAAATAAGCGCCATGTTATGAAAGTGCTCAAGCAACATGGCATTAATTTGGAAGCAAACAAAGAATTTTGTGACGGTTGTGCTTTGGGAAAAGCACATCGGCAGAACTTCGGAACTCGGACAAGCTGACCAAGCATAGTTGGAGAACAAAGTAACGCAGATATGTGTGGTCCAATGATAAAAAGATCAGTGGCTGGTGCCCGCTATTACGTCTGCTTCAAAGACGGTTATTAAAAATTTCGTCGTGTGTACTTCATCACCACAAAAAGTGAGGTGGCGGTCTGTCTACGAAAGCTTCTGATAGAAGTAAAGACTGCTGGACACGTCACAAAAGTTCTGCTTTCAGATGGTGGCAAAGAAGTCAACTGCGAAGCTGTACACAAAGTGTTGGAAGAGCACGGTATTAATCACCAACTCCCGAACAGAATGGCGCAGCACAGCAAGAAAATCGTACAGTTGTGGAAAGCGCTCGCTCTATGCTGCATGCCGATGGACTGCCGAAAGAACTGTGGACTGAAGCCTGTAATACTGCGGTATAGATATTCAACCGTACTGGACCTACACCAGTGGAAGGTAAGACACCTTTGAAACTGTGGACTGGATCTTATGCGACTCTTGGCCACTTGCGTGTTTTGGGGGCAGAATGTTATGTGCATATTCCCAAACAGAAAAGACACAAATGGGACCAAAACAGTAAGTTGAGTAGAGTGGTCGGATATATGGGTGAAAAGGATGGCTATCGAATTTGGATACCTAACGAAAGGCAGAGTGTGTTGAGTCGTGATGTACTCTTTAAACCAGAAGTTGTGTGCAATTTGCGTAACATCACAAAAATAGAAAGCGTGTGCTCTACATTCCACTTAGCTCCAACTCAAGAAATCTAGGTATTACAAAACTACAAAATTGACGACGGAAATACTGCGTCTACTTCTGGAAGAATTAATGGTTCGATTTCAGAAAGGTATGTTCAAGACCGCAAAAGCGTACGCGTAAAGAAACAGCCAAATTGGATGACTAGTGGCGAATTCGTTTGCCTAGTTGATGATAGTCAAGGAGACTACTGTTTGAGCCCAATTGCATACACTGAAGCGATGCAGTCAAACGAACAGAAGCAATGGATGAAAGCAATGAATGAAGAATTAGAGTCACTGAAAGAAAATGAGACCTGGGAACTCGTGAACAGGCCAATCAACGCAAAGATGATTCAAATTCGCTGGGTTATGCGCGTAAAGACGTCATGTGACGGCAATGCTCGCTTTAAGGCTCGACTAGTTGCGAAGGGTTACGCACAAAAACAAGGAATTGATTATGGTGAAACATTTAGTCCCGTAGCACGCTACGACACTATCCGCACACTACTTGAGGTGGCCGCTTCAAAAAATATGAAGCTGAAACAGTTCGATGTGAAAACCGCTTTCCTCTACGGTGAACTAGAAAAAAAAATTGTGCCTAGAGCAGCCAGAAGGTTTTGACGATGGCAATGGTCGTGTATGTCGGCTGAAGCGAAGCCTCTACGGCCTAAAGCAAGCACCACGGCGCTGGAACAAGCGGTTTATTAGTTTCATGGAGAAAGATGGGTTGAAGAACAGCACAGCTGATCCTTGCCTATTTTATCGCACGCATAAAGACAGTTTTCTCTATATTGCAATTTATGTTGATGATGGATTTGTTGTTGGTAACAAGGATGAAGAAGTGTTTTTAGGGCTACTGCAAGAGGCATTTAAAATTACAATTGGCTCGCTTGAGAACTTCCTCGGAATGTAGATTAAGTGTCATAGTGACGGATCAATTTTTGTTAGCCAAGAGGCGTATACAAACAAGATACCGCAAAAGTTCAACATGGCTGAAGCAAAAATGCGTGTCGACGCCTGCCAGTCGCAAAGAAAGGAATAACCACAAAGACGTCAGCGGCAAGGTTCCATATCGTTAAGCAGTGGACAGCCTCATGTATCGTGGAGCAGCAACACGCCCTGACATAGCATTCGCCGTAAATAAAGCTGCACGGGTCATGGACAGACTGGCTGAAAAGGACTGGAACAATGTTAAATGCATTTTTTCGCTGCTTGCGATCAACCAGCAACTATGGCCTCAGGTATACTAGAGGTTCTGGAAAACTGAAAATGTTTAGTGATGCTGACTTTGCAGGAGATAAGATAAATAGACGTTCCACCACGCGCGTTTTAGCTCGTATATTTGCTGACGGTGCAGTTTCTTGGAAAAGTCAACTACAAAAAAAGACAGCCCTCTCAACGACTGAAGCCAAGATCATTGCAGCGAGTGAAGAGGCTAAAGAATCAGTCCGGTTGAAGTGCTTGTTATGAGAACTGTTGTCTGATTTTGCCAGAAAAACACCGGTACTGTACATCGACAACGCCAATGCCATCACAAAAGGTCGAAACACATTGAGGTGCGACACTTCTATGTGACGGACATATCCCTTAATGATGACATAGGGATAGAACATGTTGACAGAAGAAAACAAATGGCAGACTTGCTTGCAAAACCCATTGAACATGTTCGATTTGAAGTACTGTGCCGTGAGATTGGAAATACCTCTGGGGAGCAATGAAGTGATTTGTGCAATGTCCATTGTGTGACAGTGTGTTGGAGGTCTGAAAAACACTGCACACTAGATGTGTGCTGTATTCGCGCCATGTGCATGTGTATTTAATGCGCAATGCAGACTAGACGCTACTGTGCTTCGTTGCTCGTATACACTGCTCTTCACAAAAATTATATTACAAAGCAGTTTTTGACCTCACCCACAACACTTTAGGTTCAATTTGAGACCCGCCCTTACACTTACGTTTTTCACCCTACGTATCAGTTCAGCTATCGTCCTTTCTTTCCGCTAGGAGAGTGTTACCATCTGCATAATAGATTGGGTTTGTCCCACTATTCTGAAATTTGCTTCCTTATCTTCCAACTGTGTTGTTCTTATAATGTGTCTGCTGTATAGATGAAACTGGCCACAAAATAAGATACAATGTTGCCTTACTTCTTTTTAGAATAGGAACCATTTTCTTTGCCTTGTTCAACCTGTCCTTTGGCTACTTGCTCCACACATAGATCTCTCATTGGCACTACTGAATGTTCAGGTATTGCCATACTGCTCATGCTCTTCCACATCTTTAAATGCTCTTCACTAACAAAAGCCTTTTAGTAATCTATGAAATAGGGCTACATATTTTTTTACACTCCCTTGCCCTCTCCATAATCCATCTTACATTAGTGGTTTGGTTGCTTGTCCTGCACCCTTTCCTGAATTCTGCTTGCTCCATTGGCATTTCACATTCTATGTATGACTCCAGTCTTTTTTTTTATTAATTCTTGGTAGTATGTTACTTGCATGAGAAATTAGTGTAATGGTGTGGTTAATCATGCATGCTCTGATAACTGAAATGTGATGAAATATATTAGTTATACCAAGGATTCCCAAACTTTATTGTTCCACAAATCCCCTTCTATAAAAAATTAGAATATTTAAAACCCCATTAAATGTCCTTTTTAGTTTCAATGAATTTTTTTCTTTTGAGTGTCTTATGTAGTGACACCCATGTAATCCCTAGCCAATTATCATACAGCTCAGACTACATAGTGTATACAGCTTAAAGATTTTAACAAATCTACTTGACTGTAACAGTTCTAATAACAGGACAGAGATTGTAAGGTTCATAAATAATGTAAGGATTTTGCATTGGTGTTATAAGAAAGTCTTGTAATTTTTTGTAGGACTGTTAACATTATTGTTTCAAGAGCTAAGAGTAAAAAATTTCCAATATTTGACAGAGCCACATGAAAAAATCACAGGAAGGTATGGCCTACTATACGCCAGTGTTTCCAAAATGTTTGTCATTATGCAAAGCCTGATCTATTTGGCAGCTGAAAGTACTGACAAAACTCCAAACCAGAACTGGAAATTGTATGGAGAAAGGACTGCTTATGCACAGTATTTAACATCATCAAATAAAAAAATATAAAATTATTCCAACTACTATGTACACATGCAGCCATCATGATGTACTAAAAATTTCTAGTCATACATACATACATACATTCAGAGTTACAATCTGTGTAAGACTGGTATGAATATGCCTAACAGAAACAAGCTCCTATATAGGTCCTGATAATAAGATGTTACCAAGATTCATACTCTGAGGTTTATTAACCTGCTAACGTGGAGAATATGGTGAGCTCCAAATAATGCCAGCAAATGACAGATGGGATTTAACTCGACATTTAAAGGGTCAATATAAAATTTTTCTTCAGCAGTGATGTGTAGTTTCAGAAGTCTTCCCATGTATGGATGGATTATGATTCCTTGGGCCACAAAAATTATTTAGAATTTATAACTGAAAAAGAAAACTTAATTTGCTTGGAAACTGCAATGAAACCCTGAGAACTTTACCTTTCTTACACATTTGTTCACCATTCTGCTTGTGTAGTGGCTATCATTTGGCTTCCTAACTTCTCTGCACTTATGAATGTAACTAGTTGATTCCAAAGCTATTTGAAAATATTCCTTCATGTGGAGAGTTTACATAGCATAAAATGTAGTGGGAAGTAGTTGAGAATTTGAATAGAGGTGGTTGTGGTCTGTTTCCTGATATCCTGGTACACATACGGAGAGACAAAGGAAGCCAATGAACATGTGAGTTATGACAACATGTAAACCAGCCAAGATTCAAACCAGGCACCTCTGAAATACAGGTCTTCAAGCATCACTGTTTTACCAATGTGCTTGGTTTGACAATATGGCTCAGAGGTCAATAGGATTAGCCAGCTCTGCACTACAGTACCAGTAAAGAATGTGTGAATTACTTGATCATAACTTGAACAGGTTAACCATTGCAAGCGGACTGATGGATGTGGTTGCAGTGTTGTATATAGAGACAAAATTACATTCCATTGAGAAGGTTTGTGTTAATTTGATTTGTTATGTCTGAGTTTGTATGCTCATATCTCTGCTTACAAAAACTAAGTAATCAACAACTCATACATATGAAAACAGATTCATTAAAAATATTACCTTTTCTTAGCATGAGAATGAAATGAAGCCCACACATATTAACTTACAAAAACAAATGTATTTTTACCTACAAATACAATTCTATGAATAAAGCCTCTTACGAATTTATTTTATGTAGCTATGGAACACTGCTATTCCAGAAAATTGTTGTTCTATAAGTTGGTGTTAGAGACACAGTACTGTAATATGCCTTTTATTTTATTCTCTTCAGTTTATTCTACCCCAAAGACAATACACATATTAACTGTATATCATGTGTATGGAATATGTAACTAGAGGCAACTTTAAAACTCAATTGTAGATTAAAGTTGATTGCGATCATAAAAAAAAAGATCAAAACTCCTCCCACACTTTATGGGGAAAATTAACCGAGTCACGTATATTTGATGTACAGAGTTTTAGAATGCAGGTCATTTGTACACAGAGATATGACCGTGTAATAAATATTTTAACATTGTCACATAAAGGCATTCAACAATAAGTGTAAATTTTGATGTTTTGCTGACTGTGCATCTCAGTATATTTACCTTAGTAATTAACCAACTTGATGCACAAAATTTTGTTTTACAATAAGTTTATTTCATGCCTCTACATGTTTCGAGCACCATGTGCTCATCAGGAGGTCAAAATGATACCAGAGGTTGTATAATACAATTTTGACCTCCTGATGATGAGCACATGATGTTCGAAACATGTAGAGGCATGAAATAAACTTATTGTAAAACAACATTTTGTGCATCAAGTTGATTAATTACTAAGATAAAAATAGGTGTAAATATCTGGAGTAATATATTGCTCTTCTTTTCAAGGGAATGTTTTGGTAAAGTAGCTACAAAACCTTATATATGAAGTTCATGGCACAACTACGAGTGTTGATTAAGTGCTAAAAAAGGTTATAATTTAAGAACTGAACACATGGAGCTATTTCAGCACATAGTTTATGCTAATCTAAATTTCCATTTCGCACCCCTTCCAGGGTCTGTTTTTCGTGAAACACAAAATATTCTTTATGCACAATTCATATGTATGTTTAATATCTCTTTTTGTACAACACTGAACAAGTTAGCTGTGGTGGTTCATTAGTCCTTGCTGTCATAAAATGTACAAAATTGTTTCATTCAAGAAAATATTACAGCAGAACGGAGGTTCACTGCTCCAGAAAACTTTAAGGTTCGAACCTCCTCTGTGCACAACTGACACATTAACTAACAGACATGCTTGACTAATTCCTAAAATTAATAATGACAAGCTGAAATACTTGTAATTTACTACAGGGTGGATGGGCATTCGCCTGACACCAATAAGCCTTGAACCCAAGATGCCACAAAGCTTCTATACAAATGGATAAGAGTTTGAAGCGCTCATCAAAGTGAATTCTTTGACAATGGTGGAACAGTCCAGCAGTACGAAGCACCCGATCGGAATCCATTATATTCAGGTGAATATATCACAGTGAGTTATTCTCATGAGACTCTAGTAAGTTGGTTCATGATTAACAAACAGACAAGCAGTCAGTTCCTGAAGTGTGCTACTAGTCAGATCCAATAGGCAAAGATTTTAAGTAATTCACAGAAATGCCACCTATTCATAAGGCAGTTAGCTAGAGCCCAGTAGCAAAAAATGCCAATAATAAAAGTCAGTTCAGCTGCAACCAACAGAAACTATCAAATTCAATGAATGCACACCTTATCCCCAAGAGGACTGAATGATCGACCGAGGCACAAACCCTCACCTAGGCAATGAGTGTGTATAATACCATCATTTGCTGATTTTTTGTTATTTACACTCTGAGAAATATTATCATAAGCTTTCAGAGATCACCTTGAAAAAATTTCAAGATTTCCCATTAAATGATACATTTACCACTACAGCTCATATGTTTATAATGTGGGCATCTTGCAAAACTTCTTTTCATGACATTTAATTTGAACACTCTAAATTAACTGTTACTGTTGTCACTCCAACCTCATACAAGCGTGGTTGCAATGTTACATGAGTGCAAGGGGAGTAAAGAGCCTGAAGGTGAGATGATCTAAATTGCAATGATATTCACACAAATTTTTATGTGAAGCCAACTATTCATACAAGACTTGATGTGTGTAGGGTAAAGGGGACAGGAGTCAGACACATGGGCAAGAAACCACAGCCTATCTTACACAAAAAGACTTCAGAAGTATAAATGGTAAAACAATGAATTTTCAATTTAGGAATCATAATCCCGTTTTGTTCATTAAATCAGTTATCAAGTACGAGGACCGAATAACACAACCTTTAAGTGTTATACGTTTGTATATTTACTACACTACTACATGTTTTGGCCAAATTGTAGGGCCACCATCAGGTAGTCCAAAATTCCATATAAAGTAAGCGTGACCTATTACAAACAGTGAATATGTTGTCATAAAACTAGTTTTTATTCTAAAATAAACTAATAATTAATATACAATAATACTTTAAAGTAGGTAAAAATAGATAAAATAAGTAAAAGTCAATATATGCTGTTGAATTCACCAGTTATTTTGGATTATTATGGAATAATTAAGTGTTGATGATGAAGGTCAGTCAGTGGATATACATTATGTAATGTTTACTTGAGTTATGCAGTATGAATGATTAAAAGATAAGTATGGGTCCTTGTTGTATATATCATCTTGTCTTCTCTTTATTGTTCTTTAATTATTTTGCATTTAATTAAGGTGTTTCAAAGCCCATATATTTCCTTGGATAAACATGTGCTGTCAAATTTATTGTTAAAGAAATGGGGATTTATTTTCATTACTCTACATATTTACTGAAAGAGTTATGCAGTATGTATCCGGTATTGTTATGCTAGGAAGGGTGGTGTAGTACAAGTCCAGTTCAATGCACAGGCCAAGTGTAGTTGCTTTCTGCTAGACCAAATGCTAACCTGTATTGTTTTCAAAATTTACATTTTATGCTGGCATAATAATTTAAAGCAGCCTTAAGAAAATGCTGAAATACACTCCTTTTTCTCTGTAGATAAAATTTTTATAAATGTCTATAGTATTCTATGCTGTAAAAATTGTGTATATTTGTGTATTTATGACATGTTCTACATCCTACTGTCTTTGTAAAACATTGATCCATGGAATGTATGTATGTATGACTGCTAGGAATTAGTGATAAAAAAGTTCTATCTCATTCAATTCATCTGTAGCAGCCACACATGTAAGTTTTGTTGTACTCGTCACCGAAGAGCATGCAAATATCAAGTTCTGTTTGCAACTAAGCCAAACAACTACAGAAATACACAAAGTACTTGAAACAGTGTGTGGAATGAAGCTTTAGCTCATACACATATACTTGCATGATTCAACAGATTCAGATGGGAGCATAAGGACATTGAAGATGGTCCAAGGTGTGGGCAAATGTTAAATACTGGAAATTTGGAAACATGTACTAATGCTTATAAACTGGTGTACAGAGACTCAAGTGATCCTAAGACTGATGGAGAATAGACCACACACTAACTGGGAGTGATTCGTCAGATTCTTCATGAAGATTTCAGAAACAGGAAGATTTACCTGAAGTTTGTTCCAGAGAGCCTCACATATAAGGTCATTCTGACATGCCAGTGAAGAGCTTCTGGGAAGATCGTAGTGTGGTAGAGATTAGGTACATGCCTCATTCACTGGACACTGTGCCAGGTAACTTTTTGCTCTTCCTACTGTGAAAACCACATTCAGAAGATGAAGGCTTCAGGACATTCAAGGTCTCAAGAATAACATACTGGGCAATAAATTCAGTTCCTTTGGATGCCTTCAGTGACTGTTTCATACTACTTTTAGAACAAAGTAAAAGGTGTGTTGCAGTTCAGACAGACTGCACTGAAGGACAGTAAAACAATGTTCTTCTTATTTATTGTGTATCTATTCTTAAAGCATCAATCCTGGACCTTTAATCTTTTGCCACATATATACTGAATGAATAAACATCCAATACAAAGTATTTGGCTTCAAAAACTAAATAATTATAGAGTTACATGTTTTCACAGGTTGATTGCACAGAGTGTGATTTTCTGGTTTCTGCCACCATGGCATCTTGTACATGGACACCAGTGCTTTGGAAAAACATGCTGCCTTCATTTTCAGGGTTTAAATGAGTTTGTTGAAGATGCATTCACATTATATAAGCACTGTGTTGTCTGACCTGGCACATTAAATCAAAACTACCTACAACAAGGACAGTTTCCATATTGAACTAGACATACTGAACAGAAACTTCCAATACAGCTACTGCACCAACTGCTTTTCACATAACAGGACTCTCCCCATTACAGTGGCCTTCTTAATATTCATCCAAAACACTTTCTAACTGCAGCAGCATGGTGCTATTGAGATATAACATTGTGGGAATATGCATCCTACTAAGGAAAGTCTCTCGGTTTAATTTTTTACATGAAGGACAACATGATCATGAAAACAGTAGGTGTTAATAGCAACCCCTGCAAGTGTGGGAAGAAGTACGCTGGACACTCTGATCCTTTCATTGAAACCTGGGTTAATGAACACCACCATCATGTACAGCTGTAGCAACTAGAGAAGTTAGTCATGGCAAAACACAGCACTGACCTGGGTCATCTGTATCCTAAGACATTTAAGCACAGGGACCAGCCCATAAGTAAAATTACAGAGATTTGTTCCCACCATAAGAACATGAATATGGAAGATGGGTTCTCCTTGAGTAGGTCATGGAAGCCTCTTATTCACTCCCTGATAGAAGTAATCTCTCCACAGACAAGTTAGTCACTTTCTTTTGTGGTGACAATCCTGTACCAGTGTGCCACTTAAACATGGCTTCATCTTTCTCAATCCCCATTTCTTGGGGTTCTGTATCTTTCTCATTTTAAATACCTGCTGAGATGATGTGCAGAGGCCCCTAAAAAGCACCATTCTTGTTCCATTTCCAGCTCTTGTGGCTCTGAAAAGGGCTGTTTCTCACTGTCCATGTTCATCCTGAAATAAATATTGCAGTCTTTAAAAGGGTCATTTTCTGTCCTTGCTTGTCACATTCCTATCAGCACAGACCATACTGTCTCTTTTTCCCTACCATGGATCTGACTGGCTATCTTCCATGTAACCTGCTTATATAACCTGACTGCAGCCTCACCCTACTTACTTCAACCCTGAAGATGGAAGCAGCAAGTTCATCCAAAATGGTCATATCCCCTGTATGAGGCTACATGGTGTCACAAATCAGAAGGCTTGCTCTCTATTAAGCAGCTGAAGTTAACAAATATGACACCCTGAAGAATTTATTCCTAAAAATGTTAATTTGTTTTTTTAACAGCTATATTATTAGACATCGTCAGTAATTACAGAAACAAACATTTGTCTATCAAACTGAACAACTGCCCCCCTACTGCTAGTTCCATACAAAGCTCAGTGAAATGTGAATATTGTTACTTGAATTATCTAGAAGTGTGGAAAAAAATGTGAAGGCCTCTTTCAGGGGTTTGTCTGAGCTACAATTTGGAAAAATGGGACAACCACAAAAAAACATCAGGCACAGTGTGATTTGAGGTTTATTCTACAAGGAATTCTCTTAACCAAATGTAGCAGTGATTAAAAAGGTCAAGATGATGAGGCACACTTTCTGCTGCCTTTATTTATGTCAAGCACTGTAAATAAAATGTGCTACTGCTTCCAGTCCCAACTTAAAATAGATGCTTTACATGTGGATAGTTGAGTTTTTGTGAAACAAAGGAACTGAACACACATAAAAGGCTTCTAAGAACAGTAAAAGGAAAGCATAACACATACCATAATATGGGGAAGAGAATTAATATAATGTAAATTCAGATTCAACTTGGATTGTTATTTTTTTTTATTTGTATGTACAGTTTGAGAGATAAATTTGTGAATGAACAGGGCAATTATTATACTGTATACATTTCTGCCGAAGAGAGCATGTTATCATCATAGTACGGCTGTAATACTTGTCTGGTATTTGTTCTATCATGTGGAAGAATGGCATTAAACATCACAATATCAAATATTGAATGATCCAGGCAACATTGGCCATATGATGAAAATATTATACCCTGCCTCCTCCTGAACCCTTGCATGGGTGAGTCTACCAGAGGTTATTGGAGGGGGGAGGGAGAGGGGACTGGGGGAAATGGGGTCAACTCTTCATCCCTGTCATGTCCCATGATACTGAGAAAAAATTAAACACTCTACATCATTATATTATTTTTAAGTGTGATATGGTCCTGTCCCTTCAACTGTTGTGGCTGAAGAGTCCTAAAAAAAAGGAACACAAACATTTCCCACTCCTTACTGAATTTTTAGGGTGAAGGAAATAATATGTCCATGATGATCACAGCACAAAATGTGACAGATTTTTTATTATTTTTTTCTTTTTCATAATATTCATTCATCTTTCACGTTATTGTCAGAGTCACCAAGAACAAGCAAGGTGTAGTAAGCTATAGGCATTTAGTTTCCTTTTTTACATGTGTGCGAGCAAGTTTTTGAGTGTTATATGAAGCTATGAGTCTCCAGTTGCATTGTGTCCCATACTGCAGTACACACTGTCAATGCATAGAGTTGGCACAACTGTCTCATTCTTATAATTAATATTTATATCCAAACACAACCACAATATGTATTCCAGTCACTTTGCCTGACCATCACAAAAGTGTACTGACCTTCATGAGTGTGAGTGATACTTAACTATCTGAACCTGTACCTACAGTGTGCTTTGGACATCACTGACATTATCATTCAAGGACAAAATTCAGCTCGAGTGATTCTAGACTACAGACCACTCATACTTTTGAAGGTATCCGCAGCACATCACTCTGACAATGCACACAATCATGCTACAAAAATATATCAACTTAATGTACATGCAGATATGTATTCCAGTGAAAATATATCCACGATACATAATTCACAGAGTAGTGTCTTTCAGGTTTAGTATAAAGCATGAAAGTGACTTACAGGTTTTTATGCAAAACAGACATTTTCAAGTTGACATAATATTCCAAGTTTCCAAACAATGTGAAAATGGGTAAGCAATAAGCATTCAATGGTCCCTTGTGAACCATGTACCTTTCACATCCGTGTGGCTGGGTTTGAACAATTACTATTATATTTACATTCTACTCTGAAATTTTTATAGTATGGAAAAGCTATATAATGTTTCCTAATTAGATACTTAACAACACTGATTAAAATATATATAAAGTTAACAAACATGAAAGGAATATGATAATCTACAAAGTAGTATTTATATGCTTCCAACAAGAAGCAGAAGTTCTTTGCTTGCAGACAGTTGTGCTAACTAGTAACACATGACGCCTATGGAATATGCAACATCAGACGCATCTACCCTGAATGACTTCATTCACTGAACTTGAAATTGCAAGTTTTGGGCTTTAGTATCTAAATGGGGTTTGAGACTACAATACAAGACTGAAGCACCAATTTTTCTTTTTCTTTTTTTCCCTTCTTTTTCCTTTTTCTTTCTTCCTTTTTTTTCTTTCTTTCTTTTTTCTTTTCCCTAACTACAGTTACTTTAAAGCTGACAATACCAAGAAAGGCAGTAGATATGAGGGTAGAAGTCTTGGGTTAGAAGTTTCGCTCTCTCTCTCTTTCTCTTTCTTCAACTTTTAATTTGTTCATAGGTTCAGTTTCATTTTGTTTAAAGTGTTGAAAATGATTAATTTTTCCACTTCAGTGTAAGACAAAGAAAGCCTCAACTCACGAGAGGAAAACTTGTAGGTATCCTTTTTTTTTTTAATGCTTCCACTGATTTCTCTCTGACAACAAAATAAGATGCATAATAAACAATTTTAAAATGTCTTGTTAATATAATGGCGTTAGTAACAGCTTGAACTGAATGCAATTGGAGTGTTTAGTATCTTTACATACATACATCATTTACATTTATCAATATGGCCAGATTATTGCCAATACCAGACCCAAAAATAAAACTATATTCATTAAATTATAATTTCATGTGTTAATTCAGAGCAAAATCTAAGTAACAAATTCCAGTCTTTAATGCCATGAGTATGAAAACATACCCACGTAGAAATGGATATCTACAAGTTCAGATCAAGATATGATTACACGGTTACATCAAATTTTACCTTGAAATCAATTCCATACAATCAAAAATACAAAATAATAAAAACATGAGTAACCATCAGTAATACTATTTTTTCCTTGTCCTACAGTTCCACTTTATCCTGAGGGCTTTGATGGGGGTTCAATGATTTATTTATGTATATTAAAAAATTCCTGTAGTAGTCCTAAATGCTACAGAGTATATTTTAGGGTGGTGTATGTTGGGGTAGGCAGCAGGGGATTCCTATCAATTAGCCAGTTATGATAGTCTTATAAGCACTCACACTTCCATTTTGTCATTTATTTCTACAACTGCCAGTCAAAAATGAAAAGTTTTCTGTTATTGAGAAATTAAATAATAATAAATACCATAAACTTATAATTTAACTATTCAGTCCATGAAATGATGGCTACTTAACGTCCTTTTGCGTCTTGTTGAATTCTTATCTTACATAAAGAAAGCTGCAATACAAAATGTCCTGCAAATTTTTCATCCAGAATTCATACGTGAATTACAGGAAAAACTACAAAAATGGAATAGCCATTTCTTGAACAATCCGTGGTGTATGGTTTTCAGCTATGTGACTTTACAATAAAATTTAACCTCCTTTCTCAGACATTTATGATCATTAAAAAATCATCTGTTCAGATCCCAATTAAGGTTGAAAATTTTTAAACATATATTTCTAACTTCCACATAAATAATTTGTCACATGCATAGGGCATCTATATCATATGGTAGTTAACAATGGTCTCTGAACTTAATAATCTCAAAGGCCCTGCACCACATATTAATCTGGTGGGATCCACTGTCTTATAAGGTGTATGTAAGAATGTCAAGGATAAAATGGAATGTTCAAAGATATTAGTTTTTCTTGTAATTTTGCAATTGCAAACCTGACAGGCATATTCAAACATCCTGTAGCTAATATACGTTTGTCAGGCACTCAAACTTTCTCTCATTTTCTTTCATGCTCACAGCTGTTTGATTGATATAACTGGTATTTTTAACTTTTATTTTTATAATCAAAGAGTTTTACTTCTTTTTCAATCGTTACTGAATGTTTATATGATATATATTCACAGAAACTTGTGGAAGGCGTGAATTTTAAACAGATGTTTTATTTGGTTGTTTATTTTTAAACGTAAGATTTTTCTCTATATAATATATACAAAGTCTATGCGCTTCACGAAGTACAACCACACGAAATATTGTTTATAAACAAGAAGGGTTTTATTTCTCTCATCTATTTCATAGCACTTTGTAGCTCCATGTTGTTTTCTTCTACACACATGTCACTGCAGAAGTGAAGGTTTCTAAGAGAACTGACCAATATTGTAGCAATCCAATATCACTGTTCACCATTACTATTGGCAGCTCTCTTTTTCAACTCCATATGCATGACAATATTTGTAACAGAGGAGACAAGAGCTACTTTCTCATGTTACTAAGGGGAGAACCAGAGACCAACATCCAGGCTTACAGTAGACATGCTTGCTTGAGGAAACAACCTCAGAAAAAGGTGATAACTTTATTGTTGTTGTCATCATTGCTGCTATTGTTGTTGGCTTCACACTCCCCATACTCACGCTCTCACTGGTAACATCATTGGAACAGACCGACCAGAGTACATGCAATAAGACAAGCAACTGTCAGTAACGGTGTACAAAAAACAAAAACACATACTGTTATGTACATATTATTTTATACTTCTCAACACAGCAAGAATGGTGAGATAACTCCTGCCCTCTCTTTCTTCTTAAAAATTTCTATAGGCTTGTAAAACTAATTAATATTCACTAATGTTTTAAGAGGTTTCAACGTGTTATCTAAATAAGGAATATGTCAGATTTAACAAACCTTTTTCTTTCTTTCACAGAATATAATGCATACATCAACACATAAATGATCAGAATAAAATGATAATCTCAATTTCTGTATATAGACTTCAGAAATTTTGGATACTGACGAAAATGTGTTAAGCTTGGTGATAATGTTTGATCAGGCCTATATTCACTTCAACAAATATGGTAACAAACACAATTTCCAATACTAGGCGGAAGTGTGTCCTATACAACCTAATGAATAGCATCTGTACAGCATACGAGCAACCATTTGGAGTGCAGTGTATGTGTCTGGAGTAATAACAGAAGTGGCTGACTATTACAGAATATTCTGACTGATATGTGGTTAAGTTGGAAAGCTTCATCAGTAAAACATTGGATAAATGATAAGCAATGCCTAATTCAAACAGGATGGTGCAATTATGCATAGCAAGACAACATTCTACAAGGACACTTCACTGCAGGTGTTGGAAGCAATGATTGGCCAGCACGAACATTAAACTTAATGGTCCCCAATCTATTTCCTTTAGGGTTATTTAAGTCCAATGTGTTTGTAAATCATTCACAAATAACTGTGGAATAAAACAATTGAATTGTTGTAGATTTAAAGAGAATTAATTAGTGACTTATTACAAATGAAGCAGAACTTCAAGGAAAGGTTAAAACAACATTTAAAGTGTAATGAAGTGTGAAATAATATAAATAACCAGGTACAGTTTACACACACACACACACACATTGTTTATTACATTCCACATGTTTTCGCTCATTAGCCAACATCAGGGATAACATCAATGTCAAGAAAGGATTCTCAATACCATTAAATAAATGCATGACCTACATATTTGTATAAAATGTACCTGGTCACTTGTATTACTTCATAAAATTTGTGTACATAGTAATGATATATCACAAAACTGTCACTGATTAACAAGCAGAACCAGTCCACACTAATGAGAATGCACCTTGGAGTATACTCAAGACTAATGCAGCAGTTAGGGTTAACAAAATTTGTAAGTTGTAACAATGTAATCCTAAGAATATACATGTTACGATCTGGCTGCTTTCATAGTTGTCTTAATGTTAGTGTTATCCCTGATGATGGCTAATGGGCTGCAACATATTAGATTGTAAATAAATACTTTAAGCATATGAATAAAATGTACCTGATTGGTTATATTTATTTAATTAAATTGGTGTGCACAGTAGTACTGTTATACACAATTGTAATGAAGGGTTTAAGACTGTTTTTAACAAATAAAAATGGACAATAAATTTCATTCATTTGTCTTATTTGCTGGCTTTGTCATTCTGACAGTTCTTTACTCCAGCTCTTGGAGCAATGTGTTCAAAAGCATCTGATCCTAGTGGTGCACCCTGCATGTACAGTACTAATCAATAACTAAAATATTCTAAATCACTGATCCTTGAAGATGAAGGTATTATGGTCCTTCAAATTGTTGGGAACCACTCCACCAGATATGCAACATTGTATCCCACCCTGATACTTTCTATTAAATTAGGACAGATACACACAGAAGTGCATGCCACTAGTTCAGTTTCCTTTACCTTGTGTCCAGTAAAATTGGAAGATCAGCTTTCTTCAAATATGTGTGTGTGTGTCTGTATGCAGTTCTATCCATTACTTCACATTAATATGGAACAAAGTTTCATACTCTGAGGTTATAACAAATACTGAAGGTACCTAAACATCATGTATTCAGGAGAATACATAATGTAAATCCAAGATGGAGGACAGTTGATAATGAAGCACTATGTATTTGTATTCCTCACACGATATTCTTACAGTATTCAAAGGTAAGTTAATTCATGCAGTACACGTTAATTTTTAATTTGTCACATTTCAGAGACAGTAGCTATCCTCACCCTCTTATACAAGTCTGAAGGAAAGTATAAGACTTACCACTTAAGAAATAAATTTGTAAATATATGAAAGCAACTGCAAATTATCACAAAAAATATCTTGAACATAATAACACTTGATACAGTAAATAGTGTAATTAATATAACTACCCCAACATAATCAACAATAATAGTTTCAAAAGAGTTTATTCTTCTTTGGCACATCACAATGAGTTTTGGATATTTTCTCACCATAATTTAGGATGGCAAGAGGAATAGTGTATGAGTTGCAATATGCTGAAATGTGATAAGGATTGTGTGAATATAGTACAAAGTGAAGTGTAACTATATACAACATGCAGTTTGCAAGACTCATTAATATGTAGGCTATCTACTTCAGTTTATCAAAAGGATGCAATACAATGCTACAGCTACAATGAAAAAGCAAAATGAAACACATCTTGCAGTAGGAGGCAATTTTGATTTAGAGTTTTGAGGTGGTATAAAAAATATTAACCTTCCCTGTTAAAATGTTCTGGAAGGATGTATTATAAGGCTGTAAATAATAAAAGTGTATTGTAGAACGATTTTCATTACACACCCAAAGATCCACAGTTTTCACACTTCTAACCATGACACATATAATTTAATTGGACTGCACACCATTTACTTGCATTTAGCCCCACATGCCTTTTGGGTGTGTGTATGTGCATGTGCGTAATTAATTTCAATTTAAAAATAAAACCTTAAGCCCCGAAAAACTGTATATAAAATAATAAATACATGAATTACTGTAAGTAAATTAGTTCTTTTTATAATTATGAAAACCAAACATGGTAGAATTTCAGTCTCAATATGTTAACGGAAGTTAAAAATGTAAATGTTAGTGGCTTTATGCATGAAATAATATAAATACTTAAACATAAATCTTGGACCAGTTAATCCTTCGTTAAAATTGTTTCAATAAATAGGCATTCTATTGAACAAAACTGAGTCAGGGTAGTATCGTGAAGGCAATATCAGTCATGCCTTGATTTTTTGTATAATATTCCCAGCAATTATTACATGCCCTTCACATAGAAATCACAAATGTCATATAATTTTGTTACTTTACATGGTACGGCAAATTTAGTGTGGCAATAAACATCAAAAGAACACAAATGCTTCCATTTTTAAGCATGTTTCTATTAATGCTAAAAATAAATATAAAGATGGTATTACATGTACACTGGAGCCGGGATAGCGTAGTTGGTATAGTGACTCACTACGGGCTGGACGTTCCGGGGATCGAATTCCAGTAGGGGTGAGATTTTCCACACCTGTCCAGACCGACTCTGAGGCCTACCCAACCTTCTATACAATGGGTACCAGGTCCTTCCCGGGTGTACAGCGGCTGAGGCGTGGCGTTGACCACCCATCCCCATCTAGCGCCGAGGTTAGTGAAAGAGTAGAGCTATACGTCTACTACCCCTCTGGGCCTTTGTGGCCTGTTCTAGAGTGAACTTTACCTTTTACCTTTACTTTATCACATGTACACCACAGTCTAAATTGTAAAATGTAAGATTTAAAATTTGAGTGGTAATCCACATGAATTTTTTATTTTTATCTGCTTCTGAGTTCTGGTGGAAAAGTCTGCAGATGTTTTAGAGGGTCACACACTTCCATCTTCTGGGTAGAAGTGATGACAGTGAATGATATGGTTTATGTAGGAAATGGTGTACAGGGGAAAGATGATGTTCAGAACAGGAACAATCCTGAGGACACGTGTGAATCCTCAACAAAACCGCTTTACAAACTTCAAATCTCACACAGGAATAAAACTTTTAACACCTAAAAAGGGGTGGAATAAGAAACTGGAGGGGGGGGGGGGATTGTAAGACCCTACCCAAAGGGAAGTAAGTCTTCAAGTGCATGGGAGCTGAGAACAGCTCAAATCGGAAAGTAACGGGTCATACATCCTAAACATAGAATATACATTACTCATCTTTCTGACTTAATCTTCCATACTGACATAACTAAGCATACTGATACTGAACCACCTGAAGAATGATGTGCCTATATTATGTAATAATACCAAATACCACAAAGACACAATGACAGATAGTTACAGCTCTCAGGGACCTCTCTGTGACTTTTCTCCTTCACAATTTCTAGACAAAGACTGACCACCAATTACACATCTGTTATTATATGCAATGCTTAAAACACAATTTCAACTCAATAAGCAAATGGTAGTCACAGAAATACATTTGATAATGGTAACTTATCAGTTTATGTAGTATGTAACACAAGTCTAACAGACAACATAAAAATGTGTGCACATCTGTGGTCATAACACCATATGTGAAGTATGTCTACACAGTAACAATTAATATTTAGATATAGTGGAAAACAGTATATATTATTTTGTAAAAGTCACTCTATAAGAAACCCACACACAATACAGTAAAGAAATGCTGATCCCTTGAATTTTGTTACATAGAGCTGTTATGTAATATGCCTGTCATGAATTTGTCTGCATGATGATAATAACTGCCATGTAATTTCCAGTTCACAACAAATTTGATCATAGGACACTCAAACTTCATAATTTGTACTCTTCAGAAAATACATTAGGGTAATAAGAACAAGTGTGATGAGAGGTCAGGGTACATATCACAAATGGGAGAGAAGAAAAATGCTCAGAAAAGTTTAAACTAAAGGAAACAGGCCAGTTTGGAGACCAAAGCATAAATGGGAGGTTATTAATAAACCGGAACATATGGACTAGGTGTGGTTTTGTAGACTGGATTCAGTTGGCTTATGATGAGGTCTAGTGGTGAAATCTTGTAAACATGGTTGCAGAAAAAACAATGAGTAGCAGAGGAACCACTAGCTTCTCAAGGAGGTGTTTGTTCTATAGTGTTAATTAGTCATAGTAAGCTTTGCAATGTATTGGAATTATTCATACTATGAGCAATACCAAGGCAAATAAATGGATTATAATTACCTATTTGCTATTTTTTTTATTTTAACACCTGTAGTGTGCATCTTTTATTATTTTGTATGATGACCAACCAATGCGCAATTAAATGACAAATTGTCATACTGCTCCTACATGTATCGACACTATTGTGTCATCCTCAGGGAGCTTGTAGTTAGTACTGTGCTAAGTTACACAAGTATGTCAATGCATTTGCTGGTAATATAATTTAAAATTTCACATATGTTTTATGCTGTTGAAATCTCAAAGTTAAAAATCTTTCCAACATTAAAATTTGTCCTATTTATAATAAAATGATTTTGTTGTTATAATTCACAGTAAGTCCTGTGTGGTTGCTGTATATACAATCTGTAATAAATATGGACTTTATTAATGGATGTATAGGTGTTATATCACAGATATGCAAGTACTACAACAACAGAACTTATTGATCAATGAGCAGAAGACTAATGAACCCAACCCACTATACATTCTAGCCAACATAACGAAAAATGTCACACAGTTCAACACACACCCAGACTCACTACATACCGGGACAATACGATAACAGCATCAACATACAGTTGAGTCCATCATTAAATAAACAGCTATACTTGACAGATCCGTGATATAACATTTATACATCCATTAATAAAGTCCATATATATTGCAGATTGTACATACAGCCACCATACAGGACTTCATGTGAATTATAACAACAAAATCACTTTATTATAAATAGGACAATTTTAATATCTTAAAGGTTTTAAACACTGAGATTTCAACAGCATAAAACATACGTGAAATTTTATATTATATTACCAACAACTGCAATGACATACTTGTATAACTTAGCAAGGTAGTAACTAAGAGCTCACTGAGGATGACACAACTGTGTCAAAACCTGTAAGACGCAGTATAATAATTTGTCAATTAATTGTGCATTGGTTGGTCATTGTACTAAATAATAATAATAATAATAATAATAATAATAATAATAATAATAATAATAATAATAATAATAAAAATAAATACCTATTTGCTGTTGACTTGATGGTCTCATAGTTACAAACAATAAACATAACAACAAGCAATGGTAAAATAATCCTGTATATTACAGGATACTCTCTCAGTGATAGAAAATTGAAGCGTAAGTTCTTTAAACACTTTTTTGGTTTTTCATTGCAGATTTTTCACTTTTCCAGGTGTGCAGTCCCTAATTAACAGAAGTTTTGTCATGTCAAAATCTTCATCCTCCCTTCCCTGTACAGAGCTGTCTGACCAATACTGCATTCAAATTCTATACACTAGAAGAAATTCAGACTTACTGACACAAACAGAATGGGCTACAAGAATATCATATGGATCATTTTTGGATGTGTAATTACCTGCTTCCTCTGTTAAAATTGAATTAACTGGAAGAGGTTCCTCACAACATATAAGGCAGGAGGATCATCGACCGACTGAGGTTGTTTATGGTTAGAATACCTACTGATTAGCAAATGATGGCTTCAGCAAGAGCAGGCGATGGACGATAAGTTCTCAGTCAGGCAATTTGCTAGTGAATGTGGGTATGTAGATGGTGATGGTGGTGTTGGTATTGAAGGAAGGCGGTTTGGGTTACTGCAGTTGAAACAGAAGTATCAGTACAGTAGTAATGGTGATCTAGGCTAGTGACTGGTGAGGGAATCTAGGCTAGCCAGAGAGCTGCGTCGAGACAGGCCGAGCGAGGGAGGCCCACTAACCAATGAGGTCGTTCCGAACAACTTGTACCAGCCAATCACAATGTTGGAAAGGTTCAGGTCATCCAACATAATCTGAGCAACACCCATGAAGACTTTCTTGCCTTCGATGCGACCATAATCACCCCAAACTGTCACCTATGGACAGAGAAACAAGCATATGAAAATGTGCAAGAAATATCACCCCATAACCATTTCTATTTCCCAACTCACACATCTGAAGACTTTTAGCAGTTAACTATTCATGACCATATATATTCAGCCTCAGAGACATAAGAACATGGTCAAGTGTGATGGTGGCAATGATGATGACAATGACAACACATATGATCAACAGTAAACACTTTTAAATTTTCCTCACACTGGTTATTGTAACTGATGTTTTTATTTTGCACAAATGCATACATTAAATATTATCTACTGTTTCATTCAACATACAACAAATGCAATAAGTTCAATATAGTGTAAGTTCTAAGCCTTAAAATTAGGAATCTAACCACTCCTCTACCCATGTCAAATCAACATCAGATCACTGCCTGCCCAAAAACAACACAAAACAGAACAAAACAAGAGGGGGGGGGGGTTGTAGTGCACGATCACCAAATCTATGAAAATCTGACCCCCTTTTTATACTCATATTTTGTTTACTCTTTCCAAGTCATCATTAAGCCAGCACAAGCAACAGAAAAACCACAGAACTCCCCTGTTCTTTTACAAATATGTCAATATGACACATTTGACAGCATAAACATGCAGTTAAGCAGAAATCCTCAGGCAGGATATACTACACTTGTACTTCTGTGAGGTACCAGAACCACACCAAAAACACATAGATTTGCTCTCAGAATCACTGAAGGATGAAGTACGGCTAGCATTAGAAAATCACTTGGAAGAGTACTCCCCACAATCATTACCTGTAATATGCAGCCTTGAAATGGTTCTCTGAAAGCTAACGGTTGTTGGTACAATGGATCCAGTGTTCTTCTTGCTGTTGGAGTCTTTGCTTTTGCTATGCACTTCTTCCCACTCACTAGGTATACTTTCACATATGGCGCTGTTAAAAAGGAAATCTTGTATACATGTAATTCTGTATGTAACTAAGCAACAAATTAAACTCCAGATTATTTACTTACTCATCTTCACATGCAATAATGCTGACGGAGATGTGTAGTAATCCAGGAAACTTATAAGCCTTTATGTTTAATCATTATTTATCAACTTCATTCAAACAACTGAGAATATGCCATTTTCAATTCTCCATAGCTGGTAATCACAACTCCATAATCAAACAAAGCCATGTAAACTTAAATAAATACAGTTAAAATAAGTCTATACAATAATGCATGTCAAATCAACTTCCACCCTCTCCCAGACTAATAACAACAAAATTTACAAGACAGATTACTCCAGTGGGTAAAATCTATGATGTAACAAAAAAGAATCTCAGCTCCCTCTTAAAACAACTGGCTCTTTTCTGTTTTTAATGTGAATAAACAATTTGTTATATAATTTAATTCCCACATTTGCTACACCTTTTTAAACATTTGGAGTTCAAAACTGAACACAGAGATCCAAATTTTGTAAACTTGTACATTCTGCTCCAAATTCATATTATTTCTTTTAATACAGAAAACAATTTGAATTATATATATATATATATATATATACATACACACAAGGTACTGGCAGTAAATATAATTCAGATTCCTAGAGAGTTGACTATATACAGTATGTGTCACTACAACACTAAAACATATAACTTGCATACAAAATTTTATGACGCCTTTGTTTGCAGTATTACCAGCACAAAAAACTATACAATACCTTGGAAGAACATGAAAATTAGTAAAACAGACAATCTACATGGCATATGGGCTCCTGATATCCTTTACAAATTTTATGACATAACACATTTCCCATATTTTGAGCTTAGTGACATCACATGAACATACCATTTCATGTTTTCACCAATATATATATATGCCTAAAAATTTGGATTCTTATTTATAGACAATACCATTAAAATTGTATACGGGTTTCAATGGATTTCTACTGAGCTTAGTGACTTCACACGCACATCCTGTTTTGTATTTTCAGTAATGAATATGCCTGAAAATTGGGGTTTTATTGAATTTCTGTTGTGTTTGGTATGACATGACATTGCAATTATTCCTCCTGTTTTATCATATGGACATTTGATTGAAACCATGACTGCAGCTCCTCCATAACCTTGTTAATTTTGCGTTTGAAGATACTTTCATATTTTATGTAACCAACATGTTTGTAGCATCTGCAAATAAAACTCTCTCTGCGTCATAAATATTAATAAAAGATAACTTACATAAAACAAAAATAAAGAAGAAATATATGTATTCCATGCAGAATTCCTACTATCACTCTAGTTTATTGCAACAAACTTTTCAGTGTGATTGAAATGAACTGAACCATAATTTTTTTGTAACACTTATAAGATACTGTGATTTACAGTATATGCATTCATTAATATTCCAATTAATTTTACGGAGTCCTATATTGCTGTCTATTGATCTCTCGTGCCTGAAACAATTCTGGGCCTTCATTAATATATTATCTCTTGACACACAAGATATAGTGGTATAATAAATTAGTTTCTCTAATATTTAAAATAAGGTAACAGGAATACTGGTCTATAATTCTGTATGTAGTCTGTATCCACTGTTCTGACAAGTGGTATAACTCCGGCCATAATCAACCAGTCTGGAAAAATACCAGATTCAAAAGATACATTATAAATACCAGCATATCATCAGTGTTGGAATCTGTCATTGATAAAATGGAATGTATTTTGAAGAAAGCAACTATGGTATAAATGAGGTACCAATCAAGCATGTGTCTGTAGAAACAGAGGTACACTAAAACAACTTAAGACAGGACAGCTGGTGTGCCTGGCAATATCGAACCTGGCACCTTCCAAATATACATCAGAAGAATTTCCACTTGGGCAATCTTGCTTGGCAGAATTGTTTGAAGCCTGTGATTACAGACTTTTTTGGACTTAATGCAATGGATTGTGCATTTATGTTCAGAGTGCGTTCATTATGTTTCATACATTACTACAACATGCAAACCATGTGTTAGAGTGAAATGGTTAGTTTGCCCACTTTCATATTGGATAAGGCCTTGATTTCAAATCTTGGTCTAGAAACTAGCTATAAACTGAAAGTTTGTAAGCCTCCAGTTTACCTGGCAATACTTTAGAGCCTTGCCGTGCTTGAAGGCCACGAGCTCGTATGACTTCCACTTCAAGGTAACCTTTCTGGTAGCACATGCTGAGCTGAATATCACCAAGTGCAGGTGCACCTAGAACCTGTCGACCCACCAGTTGACCCGGACCCAGCCCATCTATAAAATCTGAGAGTTGCCCACCATCCTGGGCTAACCGCAGTGACGGAGACCACCTGACACATAACACATGTAAATGGTATATTTATACACAAGGGAATATTATGCAAATTTATGGTAATATAGAGGAATTAAAGTTTTTACAGTGACTAAATTCAATGTAGCCATCTTGCATAATTAAGAGTGTTTATGGAATAAAACTCTGACATACTGGAGGCTGTTTCTGCCTACATCATCAGAAAAAAACTAACTCCTTGACACACACGCTTTCTTGGAAAGTTGACAGTTGCTCATCTGATCATGAAATTCCCCAAGTCTAATGGAGCTGAAGGTTTATTGGAGTGCTTGCAACAACCCATCATTGGATCCTATCCTGAAGCAGGTGATTACTGCCCAAACCCACATTGTCTACAAGATACATACTGATTTCATCTTCGCATTAATGCCTGTATCTCCCAAGTGGTCCATTCTGCAGGTTTTCTAACCAAAATTGTGAATGTAGTTCCCATCATGTCATATGTACTGCCCATTTCATATTCCTTCATTTGATTAATCTAATAATATTTTGTAAAAAGTACAAATTATAAATGTCCTGATTACTCAGGTCTTCTGGGATGATATTGAGTAGCTGGTTTAATGAGCTTCCAGTGTTCCAAAGGACCACAGTTCTTTCATCTTCAAGGGCCAAGGAGCCCAAGAAGAAGATTCTCATTATGCATTTTTCTCCATTTTCCCCTTACTCCTCTCTCTGATGTCAAAATATTCTCTGAAGTAGATTGCTGTCACACACTCTCAATTTATATGAGACCTGATGTTCTCGCAGTGGTGAATACAAAAAATACTGTCTTTTGGAGTGTGATACCATTAAATGTGGGAGAAGTGTACTAGTGTTTGAAAGGATCTGGCTGCCTCTACATCAAGTCAGATGTCCTGACAAGGAAACAGCAGGTCCTTTGGAAATGTTGGTACACTCCTGGTGATTACAAGGTGCAATAAAAATTCTTTCTGACAAATTACAGAAAATACAACCTTCAGAACACTGGAGTTTTATTCCTACTGATACAACTGACTGCCCTAGAAGACTTACTACACTGTAAAATATGTTTATAATTCCATACTGAAAGACTGTTTGAGTGGAAAAATGAATTAAATAACAATGATTATACAATAACTAAAATGCCTTTGGTGAGTATTTCAAGTTTTAATATCTCAGTATGGAAGTGCCATTTGCCTGTAAACAGTAACATGCACAATGATAATTTACCATGTACCATTAATAATAAAAGTTGTCTAACCAACAACAAAAATTTGTTTGAAAGAGATACATTACAGAGAAACCAGTTTCTGTCATAAGAAATATGACATTAAAAACAGGATGATTACAATTTATGCTATGAGATTATGTTACAAATAGTGAAATGTGATGGATAGCAAATCACCCAGGCCAACATTAAAATCACCCAGGATATTCTAGCACTTGAACATGTCACTGGAAGCCAAATGACTTCTGAAATTTGTGTTCACATCTACATACACAATCAGATGAGCATAATCCGTCATCACTGTGTTTCTCAATTGCCATGGCTGATGACCCTTTTCAGAGAAACTATATAAATGCTTCACTGCTTGTATTGAGTGTTGTGTGTGTATGCGTGTGTGTGTGTGTGTGTGTGTGTGCATGCCTGCACACATTCAGTAATTTTTTTCTGTATTTCACATCATTTCTTAAAAGACCCCCCCCCCCCTGCCTGGCAAGAAACCCTTACAGAAACCCCACACGGCCCCGGAAGCTTTACCCATTGGCTGGTGCGTGTGTGTGGGGGTGGGTGCCAGCACGGTCAGCTGCGCGTCGATCCACACTTTTTGGTTTTTTAACT
>Ga0123354_10000705_pt1 | contig 35770 bp, 31 predicted proteins | sample TergutLab28metaG_2_FD_97872 | JGI IMG/M metagenome (GOLD analysis project Ga0123354, IMG submission 97872) | Labiotermes labralis P4 segment gut microbial communities from Petit-Saut dam, French Guiana - Lab288 P4 | ecosystem: Host-associated > Arthropoda: Insects > Digestive system > Gut ... | reverse complement strand
TAACGTGGCCCCGGGCACCGCTGATACGGATGCGGTCAATGTCGGCCAGATGAATCAGGCCTCGATCAATGTCGGCAATCAGGTTCTGCAGCAGGCGAACAACTATGCCTATCAGGTCGGCACTGCGGCTGTACAGTCGTCGACCGCCTATACGGATCAGCGTATGCGGCAGGTGGCAAGCTCGCTAGATGAGGTAAAAACGGAAGCCCACCAGGCTGCTGCGGCAAGCTTGGCCGCAGCATCGCTGCGCTACGACGGGCGGCCCGGCAAGGTGAGTATGGCCATCGGCGGCGGTACGTGGCGCGGGTCCTCAGCCGGTTCGGTAGGCCTTGGCTACACAAGCTCGAATGGCCGTGTGCTTCTGGATCTGTCCGGAACTTCGGACGGCACCAATTGGGGCGTCGGCGCCGGATTCGCCTTCAACTTCAAATCGTATTAGCAACAGACAGACAGGGCCCGGCGTAGCCGGGCCCTGTTTTTTACTACCGGATTTTTCTGTGGTGAAAGCCTGAAGACGCGCCAGGTTGTGTACAATGTCAGCCAGACAGTGGTTGATACAGCGAGTTTTTACGGGTTCTGCCCCGATCCCTTCATCTCCTCAAGTGTCGCCGCTATTTCCTGGAGCATCCTTTGCGTTGTTCCCACAGGATCGGTAGCGCGGCTTATTGGCCGTCCAACCACCAGATGGTCCGCTCCAGAGGCTAGGGCGTCAGCCGGGGTCATCACACGGCGTTGATCATCCTGTATTGCGTGGGCGGCCGGCCGAATCCCAGGGGTGACGATCAAGAAGTCGTCCCCGTAAATGCGGCGCAGATGCGCCGCCTCTTGAGCTGAGGCGACTATGCCCGCGCACCCGGCCGTCAAGGCGATATGAGCGCGAGTCTGCACCAGATCTTGAATGGATCCCGGGTAGCCGAGTTCAGTCAGTTCGGCCGCGTCATAGCTGGTCAGCACCGTGACCCCCAGTACCTTTGTTTCTCTGGCTTCGGCCACGGCGGCCCCGATTACGCTGCCCACATGGGCATGGACGGTGGCCATGTGTACGCCGCGTTTTGCGGCCTCCCGCATGGCCATGGCCGTGGTATAGGGGATATCCAGGAATTTGAGGTCAAGCATCAGCTTATGGCCGCGTTCCAGGATTCGCTCGACGAGCGCGAACCCCTCCGCCAGAAAAAGCTGCAAACCGACCTTGTAGTAGCCGATGGTCCCGCCAAGGAGGTCAACGAATCGGAGCGCATCACGCGCATTGTCCACGTCCAGGGCGAAGATGATGCGCTCATTCAGGGGAATATCTTTTACGATCATACCGCGAATCCAAGAAGCTCCGCGAGGGATCGCCCCCCGCCGGCATGGAGGTTTTTATCCCAGAGGAGGTTCTGGAGCGGCCACCACTGCGCTTCGGAAAGATTCAGTTCGCGCGCCCGGCGCACCAGTGTACGCAGTTGATCCCAGTCAGGAGACGCGCTGTTTGCCTCCTGGATGGCCTTGACCAGAACACGCTCCATGAGTGCTGTCTGTTCATAGCCCGAACAGGAACTCTGACGCAAGAATTGGACCAGAAGGTCGCGGCGTTTGCCTGTGACGGCAAGCCCCCACAACCAGCGCCAGGCAAGCGCGGGCCACATGCCGGCCCAGCGTGGGGCGAACGTCATTGTGGATTGGCCCTCCTGAAGTTCTGTGACAAGGCTTGCGCCGGAAGCCCCGCGAGTTATCGCGTCGCGCCAGAGGGCGTCCGAGACGCGGCCGGCAAAAGCGTCGGCGATGGCCTGGCGTTTGTTGACCGGCAGTCCATTTGGGTCAAAAGTTTGCCTGCCGTCCGGGGCATCGGCAAAAATCGTTGCTGTGAGCGGATTATCAGGGTCCGGCATAGTCCAGGAGTAGGCGGCTTCAGCCGTTTCGGCCTCTAAAATCCAGGAAATTGAGACCCTCCCGGTGCCCTCTTTCGGGGCGTCCGGCGCTTGCGAAAAACTACCGGTTTTGCCGATTTCTTGCCGATTTTCTCCCGAATTTGCGCCATTTTTCCCCTCAGAACCACCGGTTTTGCCGGAAACGACCGTCACCGCCACAGCGGGCCACGAGACCGTGGCGCTTTCGCCCTCTTGCGGCAGGCGGTCTTCGGCCCAGAGCATCAAGAGCGCCTGCGCGGCGAGCGATGCGGTGGACTCCTGACGCGGCTTGACCAGGGTGTTCCATAGGGCCTCCCCGTCGCCGATTTCCGGGTCATTGGACACGGCGCGCGTAAGAATAGGCAGGATGGCCGCTTCGATGTCGGGTGAACCCGTGTCGCGGGCCAGTTCCATGGCGCGCAGCGCATACGTCAGGGCGTTCACCGGCTCGATGCGCGCTATGTCGTCGAAAAACCAGGCGCAGCTGGCGTGGGACGCGAGCGCCCAGCGTTGCATGGAGACGAGCTTCCACGCCGCTGTTTGCTCGGACGCGCTCAAATTCTTGCGGAAGTTTTCACTGGCATACCGCTCCCGGCTGATTGTCCCGGCCAAGAGCTTGCCATAGGCGGTGAGCGCCGCCCGTGGATCGCAAAGGCACGCGCCGCCGCGCTGAAAATAGTGCAGGTCCGCCATCTGCTTCATAAGGGCGAGCGCCTGGCGAAGCGGGGCGCGCCACGCCTGCTGCCAGCCCGGATGTCCGCCAGCCGTGCAGCCGCAAGCGGAGCGCCAGCGCTCCACGCCATGCGGGCAGCTCCAGGCCGAGGGCTCATGGAGCGTCACCTGCATCACTGGGGGATTGGCGGCGAGATACGCGGCAAAGTTCGTGAGGTGAAGGCCGTCGCGTCCGTTCTTGGCCTGATCCAGCACAAAGGCCAGGGCCATTTCTCCGAACGTGAAGTGATGGCCATAGGTTTCGCCGTCCGTGGCGAGGCTTGAAAGCCCGGGACCGGCTTGGCCCGAGAGACGCCGCCAGAAGGTCTCGCCGTCGGCCAGAAGCCGTTCGAAGGCTACGGCCTGGGAGAGCGGGCCGTCATAGAAAAAGACATTGATGGAGCGCCCGGACGGCAGCTTCACCAGGTAGGGCTGCCGGATGTCCAGGCCGTTCTGGTCCACCGGGGTCCAGGCTCCGGCACTGCTGTCGTTGCCGGTTGAACCCTCCAGGGGCGCGACGGCCCGCGCCTGACTTGGGGCCAGGATCGTAAAGCGGATGCCCGCCGCCGCAAGCGTCTCCAGGGTCGGGGTGTCCACGGCTGTTTCCGAGAGCCACATGCCTTCCGGCTCGCGGCCAAAGCGCGCGATAAAGTCGTCCACGGCCCAGGACACTTCCAGTTCTTTATCCATCTGGCTGGCCAGAGGCATGATCTGATGGTGATAGATCTGGGCCAGGGCATTGCCGTGGCCCAGGCGCTCACGGCTTGCCTGGTCGGCCTTGACCAGAAGCGAGACCAGTTCGGGATTGGCCTTCTCCATCCAGGTAAGCAGCGTAGGGCCGGCGTTGAAGCTTATCCACTCGTAGCAGTTCAGGATTTCCACAATGCGGCCCTGGCCGTCCAAACGTCTGGCATGCGCCAGTGGCGCGTAGGATTCGCGGGTGATGCGGTGATTCCAGTCGGGGCTTGGGGCGGCGCTGCCTTCGGGCAAGACGGCATCCAGCCAGGGGTCCTCGCGGGGAGGCTGATAAAAGTGGCCGTGGATGCAGAGATACTTGTCCATAGGGACAATCTACCCGTTTGGGTCTGGAGCGCAAGCCCCAGCTAATCCAATATCGCCAGTTCCGGCGCTTTTTCGATAATGCCGTGTTCGGCCAGATACCCAAAAAAGCGCGAGAGGCCCTGCTGTTCGCGATCCCCTAGGTCGTAGCAGAGGTGATCGTAGTAGCGCCGGAGTTCCTCGCGGCTCACATTCGGCTTGGCGCGGCAGGTGATGTCCACCACCTCTTCGATGGCGGCCACGCCCATGTGCTTGGATTCGCGCAGAAGCAGCGCGCCTTCGCGTACTTCATCCGGACGCTCGGCAAACGCCTTGCGTCTGGCCACCCAGACCCCGAACACGAAGGGCAGTCCGGTCCAGTCGCGCCAGACCTCGCCCAGATCAAGCTGGAAGGGGAAGGCCGGGTCGTGGCGCAGGGCCAGGGCCTCGTCGCCGATGGCCAGCGCGGCGGGCTGGTTGGCTCCCTGGGCGAGAGCCTGGCTGACGGAACCTTTTGCCAGCGTAAAGACCGGGCGCACCTGATAGACCGTCTCCAGCACGATGCGAAGTAGCGCGGCCGAGGTGTTGCTTTCGGCTGTGACCAGAAGCTCCTGGCCGGTGAGTTCCTGGGGGGGGATGCGGCTTAAAAGCAGAACGCTCTTGACCGGCCCTTGGCTTGCTATGGCCAGATCGGGCAGCAGAAAATAGCGATCCGGGTTTCTGGCGTATTCGATGGAGGAGCAGGAACCCAGATCGAGGCCGTCCGCGCGGATCAGCGCGTTCAGCTCCGCCGGGGGGCCCTGGATGAACCGGAAGTTGTGTTTGATCCAGCCCGCTTCCAGGGGATGATAGATGGGCAGCACGTTTAAGTAGCTGATGCGGCCCATGCGAAGCGGGGCGGTCATGCGCTCTCCCGGAGCGAATAGTCCATGGCGCGCCGCTTGGGGGTGAAACCCGCGTCCGTGATGGATTGGCGCACGCCGGGCTCGTCCATGCAAAAGCGCGTGCCCGCGGCGGCCACCACGTTTTCCTCGATCATGGTGGAGCCGAAGTCGTTGGCGCCGAAATAGAGGGAGGCCTGGGCGATATCCGCGCCCATGGTCACCCAGGAGGCCTGGAGATTTCCGAAGTTGTCCAGGACCAGACGCGCGACGGCCAGCACCCGCAGATACTCCTGGGGCGAGCATTTTTTACCGCCGAGCGCCGTATTGTCGGGCTGGAACCCCCAGGGAATGAAGGCGGTGAAGCCTTTGGTCTCGTCCTGGAGATCGCGCAGGGCGGTCAGGTGGCCGATGCGCTCCTCCCAGGTCTCCACGTGGCCGAACATCATGGTGGCGGTGGTGCGAAGCCCCTGCTTGTGGGCCTCGCGCATGACGCCCAGCCACTCGCCGGTCGAACACTTGGCCTTGGCCACAAGAGAGCGCACCCTATCTGAAAGGATCTCCGCGCCGCCGCCTGGGATGGAGGCCAGCCCAGCGTCTTTCAAGCGGGCGATCACTTGTCCCACGGTGAGCTTGGCCAGGCCCGCGAAATAGACGATCTCCGGAGGGGAGAAGCCATGCACGTGGATTTCGGGGTAGCGCTCCCGGATAAAGCGCAAAAGCGATTCGTAATACTCCACGCCCATGTCCGGGTTATGGCCGCCCTGGAGCAGAATCTGGCGGCCGCCGAGCGCGAGGGTTTCCTCGATCTTGGTTCCAAGCTCCTCGCGGGAGAGAACGTATCCGCCCTTCTGGCCTGGAGTCTTAAAAAAGGCGCAGAAGCGGCATCCACAGGAGCAGATGTTGGTGGAGTTGATGTTGCGGTCCACCACGTAGGTCACGATGGGCTCCGGGCGCAGCCTGAGGCGCATCCGGTGCGCCAGGCTCCCCAGAAGCGCCAGGGGGGCGTTTTCGGCCAAAAAGAGGGCGTCCGTAGCGCTTAGGCGCTTGCCGGATGCGGTTTCTTGGGTGAGTTGGTCGAGACGCTCAGTTGACATGGCCGGCCTCCCTGAAAAGGCCATCGCGCCGGACAGGCGTAAAGCCGCTTGAGGCGATGGCGTATTCCAATTCCGGGATGGTCAGGGCCTGGGCCGAGTCCGACCCGGCATCGTGTCCGATGCGTTCCTCCACCACCGTGCCGTCCAGATCGTCCGCGCCCCATGAGAGGCAAAGCTGCGAAAGTTTCAGCCCAAGCATCACCCAATAGGCCTTGATGTGCGCGATGTTGTCCAGCATGAGCCGGGCCACAGCCATGGTGCGCAGCACATCCATGGGAGTTGGGCCGTGGGCCTGGCCCCCCAGGGGATTGTTGCCGGGCAGGTAGGGCAGGGGGATAAAGCACATGAAGCCGCCGGTCTCGTCCTGCTGGCGGCGCAGGGCGTCCATGTGTTCCAGGCGCTGCTTCACGGTCTCCACATGGCCAAAGAGCATGGTGGCGTTGGAGCGCAGTCCCGCCCGGTGCGCGTCGGCCATGACCGACAGCCACGTTGTGCCGTCAATCTTCTCCGGGCACAGGCTTTTGCGGAGCTTTGCGTCAAATATTTCCGCGCCGCCGCCGGGAAGCATGTCCACCCCGGCGTCTCGCATCCTTGTCAGGACTTCGGAGACAGTAAGCCCCTCAAGACGCGCCAGATGGTGCATCTCAACCGCGCCCAGGGCCTTGATGGAGGCATGCGGATAGGCTTTGCGCACGCGCCCGGCCAGGTCCAGATAGTAGCCGAGGCGAAGCGAGGGATGGCAGCCGCCCACGATATGCACCTCGTCCAGCGGCTCGGCGGCCTTGAGCTTGGCCATGGCCTCGTCCACGGTGAGAACGTACGCGCCGTTCTCGCCCTCGTCCTTGCGGTAGGCGCAGAAACGGCAGCGGTTGACGCAGATGTTGGTGGGGTTGATGTGGCGGTTCACCACATAATGCACGCGGTCCCCGTGGAGCCTGGTCCTGACAAGCATGGCCAGACTCGCCGGGACGTGCGGGTCCGGGCAGTTGTACAGGCTAAGCCCGTCGTCCACGGACAGACGCTCGCCTTCGAGCGTCTTGTCCCAGACGCGGGCCAGGCTCAGGGATTCGATGTGGGCTCTATCCAATGTGGAATCCTCCGGCCAGCATGGCGGCAAGGTGCTTCGCCGCCTGACGGCATTGTTTGGGGTCGCTTAGGGTTTGGCCCAGGCCCGTATCCATGAAGGGCTGCGCCTGGGCCTGGACAAAGCGGTCCAGCACCGCGTCCAGCACGAACACGGCCAGGGCGGTGTTCAGGCGCTGCGGCAGTTCGCCCGCCTGTTTGGCCTCATCAATTATTGGGGTGAGAAACTTCGCGGAAAGCTTGCGCACGCGTCCCAGAAGACTCTCCCGCAGGGGAAAGTCCCCTCCGGCCAGCATTTTTAGATAAATACGATAGATATCGGGATGCTCCCGCACGAAATCCGTGCCCACGACAAGCAAAGATTCCAGCCGTTCGGCCAGCGGGCGCCCGACGGTTTCGTCGCGGCCCCGGCGTAGCGTGGCGGAAAAGCGGTCCACGGCCTGATCGAACACCCTGGAGAAAAGCCCTTCCTTATTGCCGAAATACTTGAAAATGGACCCTTTGGCGATGCCCAGCCGCGCCGCCAGGCGGTTCATGCTCGCGCCCAGAAAACCGCCCTCGGCGAACTCCCGCCGCGCCTCGCGCAACACGCGGCGCTGCTTGTCCTCTGGAATGTTCTGAAAAGTGGGGCTTGCATCCATACTCTGTCCCGCGTAAAGTGACCGTGTGGTCACCGATACATCCCCCAACACCCTTCGTCAACTGAGTCTGGGCATCTCGCCCTGTCCCAACGACACCTTCATCTTCCACGCGCTGCTTCACGGCCTGGCCCCGCGCGCTCCGGGCTTCACCATCGGCGAACGCGTCATGGTTGACGTGTAGGAATTAAATCAGCTTGCCGCGCAAGGCTCCCTTGACGTGATAAAAATTTCCATGGCCGCCATGGCGGACGCCGCCGCCCAGTACCGGCTCCTGCCCTGTGGCGGAGCGCTGGGGCGCGGATGTGGACCGCTCCTCGTGGCCCGTGCGGACCGCGATCCCGCCCAGCCCATAAAAACCCTGGCCCTGCCCGGAACGCGCACCACGGCGGCGCTGCTCGCCCGGCTTGCGGGCATCCAGGGCGAGCCGATACTCCTGCGCTATGACGAAATCATGCCCGCCGTGGCCCAAGGCCGCGTGGACGCGGGCGTTTTGATCCACGAAGGACGCTTTACCTACGCTGAAAAAGGCCTCCAATTGCTTCTCGACTTCGGCGCGTTCTGGGAAGAAACCTACAAGCTGCCCCTGCCGCTTGGGGTCATCGCCGTCAAGCGTTCCCTCGGCGCGTCCACAGCCGCGCTCGTAGCCGACGCCATCCGGGCAAGCCTCAACCATGCCTGGGAGCATCCCGCTGACAGCCGGACTTTCGTGGCCGCCCATGCCCAGGAACTCTCGCCCGAAGTCACGGCCGCCCATATCGCGATGTTCGTCAATCCTTTCAGCCTGGATATCGGCGCGGAGGGCCGCAAGGCCATCGCGGCCCTGGCCCAGGCGGCCTTCGAGGCCGCAGGCAAAGGCCCCGCGCCGTCGGATTTGTTTTGGGATGTTTAATGCCAGGGGCGCTGCCCCTGGACCCCGCTGGGGGGAATGATTCCCCCCAGCCTCAATCAATCGTCGTCAGGATTTTCCCGGAAGAGCGCGTTCTTCACCGGGATCGTCTCTTCCCAGGGGATGTCCCGAAGCCCCAGGGCTGAGACGCGCGAAGGGAGAACGCTCACTTCTCGTGTCACGCCCTCGCGTGTGACAGTAACCTTGACTGGGCCACCCGTTGCCACGGCCTTGGGCGCGTAAGAGGCAATCAACGCCGCCGCGTCCAGGATGGCCGCCTCGTTCCAGTCGGCGCCCGGCAGTTCGCGGATAAGCCCCAACGGGCTTGGATATTCCGTCAAATCCAAGAGGATGTCGCGGGGTTCGGCCAGAGCGGTAAGCGTATCGTTGCTCGCCTGATCCTTGCCCATGGCGAGCCATCTGGGACCGCGCCAGAACTGGCGTCCCACGTTGGCCAGGGTAAAGTCTTCGACGCGCGGAGGCTTGGCGTACCTGAAAAGGGGCACGTAGCGTTTGGCTGACTCGAACTCGGTCAGCTTGCAGCCTCCGGCCGGCTGCGGATAATCGGCGATGCCAAGAGCCCTGGCCAGCGCGAACTGCGGCTGGCGGGTGCGCCCGCCGAAGTTGTGGAGCCGCTCGCGGTCCACTAAGCCGGATTCCTCCATGGGAGTCGGTTTCAGGGTGCGCGCGCACAACGGACGAAGCAGCACGCCGCGCACGTTAGCCTGGCGGCTGATGACATCCAAGGCGTCGCGCCGCTGGGACATAGGCCGCTGCCCTTTGACTTCGCCGGTCAGGAGAAATTTCGCGCCGTATTCGCCGAGAAGTGCGCGAGCGTGCGAGAGCATGAGGATTTTGCAGTCCACGCAGGGGTTTAAGCCCTTGCCCACGCCATGCGCGGGACCGGCGGCCATCATGGCGATAAATTGGTTGCCGATGTCGATGGGCGCGATGTCCAGGCCGTACTTGGCCGACCAGGTTTCGATTGTATCGGGGTGGCCGAAAAAGGGGCTGACAAAGTGCAGACAGAGGATGCTAAGCCCCTGGCTGGCTATGGTACGGGCCGCCAGAATGGAATCCAGGCCGCCGGAAAAAAGGGCCAGGGCGTCGTAGCGCTTCATGGGACGTTTCCTATATGCCCGAGGGGTAATCGGCAAGTTGCCGCGTGCGGCCGCATTTGCTATGCCGCAAGGGCGTTTTTCATTCCAAATAAGAAGGATGTGTCCCATGGCCAAGAAGCCCGCAACATCGCCCCAGGACGCCCGGTTGGAAGCCCTGACCACCGCTTTGTCCACCATTGAACGCAAGTATGGCCAGGGTTCGGTCATGCGTCTGGACGAGGAGGCCCACGCGGCCATTCCGGCCATCCCCACGGGGTCCATCGGCGTGGATCTGGCCCTGGGCATCGGGGGCATCCCCAAGGGCCGGGTGACGGAGATCTTCGGGCCGGAGTCTTCGGGCAAGACCACGCTGGCGCTCCACATCATCGCCCAATCCCAGAAACGCGGGGGCACGGCCGCGTTTATTGACGCGGAACACGCCCTGGACGTGAACTATGCCAAGCGCCTTGGCGTAAAGACCGACGAACTGCTTATCTCGCAGCCCGACTACGGCGAGCAGGCCCTGGACATCTGCGATCTTCTGGTGCGTTCGAGCGCGGTGGATGTCGTGGTGATAGACTCGGTGGCCGCGCTCATCCCCCAGGCGGAGCTTGAGGGCGAGATGGGCGAGACCCAGGTGGGCGGCCAGGCCAGGCTTATGAGCCACGCGCTGCGAAAGCTGACGGGCACTATCCACAAATCCCAGACAGCGGTTGTTTTCATAAACCAGATCCGCATGAAGATCGGCACCATGGGTTACGGCAGCCCCGAAACCACCACCGGCGGCAATGCGCTCAAGTTCTACGCGTCCACGCGCATGGATATCCGCAGGATCCAGACCTTAAAGGACAAGGAAGAGGTGTTCGGGTCGCGCTGCCGGGTGAAGGTGGTAAAAAACAAGGTGGCCCCGCCGTTTAGGGAAGCGCAGTTCGACATTCTCTACGGCACGGGCATCTCGCGCGAAGGCGAACTCATCGACATGGGCGTGGATGCGAATATTATTGATAAGTCCGGGGCGTGGTTCGCGTTCGGGGCGGAACGGCTCGGCCAGGGCCGGGACAAGGTGCGGGAATTTTTACGCGAGAACGAGGACATCCGCCAGCAGATCGAGGAGAAAATCTACGAGCATTTAGGCCTTGGGGAGTCGGCCGTTGTTGCGGCCAAGCCGGCCGCGGGAGAAGACGTTGATAACAGCAACTGAGATCCGCCGGAAGTTTTTGGAGTATTTCGCCGCGCATGGCCATACGCAAGTGGCCAGTTCCTCGCTCGTGCCCCGGGACGATCCCTCGCTTCTCTTCACCAACGCGGGCATGGTGCAGTTTAAAAAGGTCTTTGTCGGCCAGGAAAAGCGCGAGTACAGCCGCGCGGTCACATCCCAGAAGTGCCTGCGCGTGGGCGGCAAGCACAACGATCTGGAGAACGTGGGCCGCACCGCGCGCCACCACACCTTTTTCGAGATGCTCGGCAACTTCTCCTTTGGCGATTATTTCAAGGAAGAGGCCATCCGTCTGGCCTGGGGCTTTTTGACCGAGGTTCTCAAACTTCCCAAGGACAAGCTCTACGCCACGGTTTTTCGCGACGACGACGAGGCCATCGAACTCTGGAAAAAGGTCGCCAATCTTCCGACCGAGCGTATCTTCCGCCTGGGCGAGAAGGACAATTTCTGGTCCATGGGCGATACCGGCCCGTGCGGTCCCTGCTCGGAGATACTCATCGACCAGGGCGAACACATGTCCTGCGGCCCGGATTGCGGCATCGGCCGCTGCGACTGCGACCGCTTCCTGGAGATCTGGAACCTGGTGTTCATGCAGTACGACCAGATCGAGCCGGGCAAGCGCGTGCCTCTGCCCAGGCCATCCATCGACACCGGCATGGGTTTGGAGCGCGTAAGCGCCGTGTGCCAGGGCGTCTATTCCAATTTCGACGGCGATCTGTTCACGCCCATCATCGCGGCCACGGCAAAGCTCGCGGGCGTGGAGTACAAAAAGGACGAGGAGACCGATACGGCGCTTCGGGTCATTGCGGACCACTGCCGCGCCATGGTCTTTCTCATCGCGGATTCCATTCTGCCGTCCAACGAGGGACGCGGCTACGTGCTGCGCCGCCTTATCCGGCGCGCGTTCCGTTTCGGCCGTCTTATGGGCTTGAAAGATCCCTTCCTGCACAAGGTCTGCCCCACGGTGGTTGCGGTCATGGCCCCGCAGTATCCCGAAGTTGTGGCGGGCATGGATTTTATGACCCGCGTGGTGCTGGAGGAGGAAGAGCGCTTTTCCGTGACCCTGGACAAGGGGCTGGAGATCCTTGAGGAGGAGATGGCGGCCGCGAAAAAGGCCGGCTCACGGGTGATTTCCGGCGAGGCCGCGTTCAAGCTCTACGATACCTATGGGTTTCCGCTGGACATCATTGCCGATGTGGCGGGCAAGCAGGGTTTTTCCGTTGACGAAGCCGGGTACGTGACGTGCATGAACGAGCAAAAGGCCAGGGCCAAAAAGGCCTGGAAAGGCTCGGGCGAGACGGACATCGCCTCGCGTTTCAAAAAGCTTCTGGAAACCGGGCTTAAATCGCGTTTTGTGGGCTACGACACGCTTAACGCCCAGTCCAGGGTGGTGGCGCTTGTGGGCGAGGACGGACTGCCTCGCGAGCGGCTCACCCAGGGCGAGGGCGGGGATGCGGTGTTCGCGCAGACGCCCTTTTACGGCGAGTCCGGGGGCCAGTCCGGGGACAGGGGATCGGTTGAAACCATGACCGGCCAGGCGGATGTTCTGGACACGCAAAAGCCGGGCGCGGATCTTACCACGCACAGGGTGTTCGTGAATGAGGGCGAGCTGCTTTTGGACCAGGAAGCCACGCTCTCTGTGGATAAAGAGCTGCGTCTGGCCTCGGCCAGAAACCACACGGCAACGCATCTTCTGCACGCGGCCTTGCGCAAGGTTCTGGGCGACCACGTGAAGCAGGCCGGGTCGCTCGTCTCGCCGGAACGGCTGCGCTTTGATTTTACGCACATAAGCCCGCTTGCCCCCGAAGAGATCCGCCGCGTCGAAGACGCGGTCAATGAGGCCATCCTGGCTGACCTTCCGGTTGCGGGCGAGGTCATGTCCGTGGATGCGGCCAAAGACAAGGGGGCCATGGCCCTGTTTGGAGAAAAGTACGGAAGCGAAGTGCGGGTGGTGGAGGTTCCGGGCGTCTCCATGGAGTTGTGCGGCGGCACGCATCTGCGGGCCAGCGGCCAGGCGGGCGGATTCGCCGTTGTGTCCGAGTCCGGCGTGGCCGCCGGGGTGCGGCGCATTGAGGCGGTTACGGGCTGGAATTTGCTCTCGCATCTGCATGGGCTTCGCCGCGCCGTGGACGAGGCGGCGGATGTTCTGCGCGCGCGTCCGGACGAAGTGGCTGAAAAGGTGAAGGCCCTGCAGGCCCAGGTAAAGGCCCTGGCCAAGGACAAAGAACAGTTGCAGGCCAGGCTGGCGTCCGGGCAGGGACGAAACCTTATGGACTCCGTGACGGACGTGGCCGGAGTGAAGGTGCTTGCGGCCAAGGTGGACGGCGCGACCGCAAAGTCTTTGCGCGAAACCATGGACGACGTGCGCAGCAAGCTTGCCTCGGGAGTGGTCTGCCTGGCCGGGGCAGGGGAGGACGGCAAGGTGGCGCTTATTTTGTCCGTGAGCCGCGACTTGCACGATAAATTCACGGCACAGAGCCTTATCAAGGAGGTCTCCGCACTGGTCGGCGGTTCCGGCGGCGGACGCCCGGATCTGGCCCAGGCCGGCGGCACGGACCCCTCCGGCATTGGGGCCGCGTTGGACAAGGTAAAGGAACTGGTGGAAAAAGGCGCATAGCGCGCCATTTGAGTACGCAAGCACTTCAAAAGAGCAGTATTGCAAAGGAAACACCATGAAAAAGCTTATCTTCCTGTTGGCCGTTGTCCTGTGCGCCGGTTTTGTCCTGGCGACCCAGGCCTGTCACCGCCGCCATGACCGTGAACGCTATGACGATCAGTACCAGAGAGACCAGCATCAGCATTATCCCGCACGGCCTGGATATTAAGGCGCGTCTGGCCTCACGTTTTGTGCGCCCCGGCGATTGTCTCGCGCGTCCTTTCGCCGGGGCGTTTGCGTAACGTCCAACTCAACATCCAGTTTTGCGGCGGCCGCGTATGCCTAAGAAAAAAGCGCCACAACAGGTCGAGTTTCCGTTAAACCGCGCGTTCACCTTTGTGGAATCCGGCCCCGTACTCCTTATTTCCACGCACGCAAGCGGCAAAAGCAATCTGATGACCGTCAGCTGCCATGCCTCCATGGGCTTTGAGCCGACGCTCGGCATCTGTCTTGGCCCGTGGAATTACAGTTATACGGCGCTACGGGAAACCGGGGAATGTGTCGTCGCCATCCCGCATGCCGGACTACTGGAGCAAACGGTGGCTATAGGAAATTGTTCCGGCGACACGGTGGATAAATTCAAGAAGTTTCACCTGACGCGCGAGCCAGCAGCGGATATCAAAGCACCACTGGTGGGAGAATGTCTGTATAATCTGGAATGTCGCGTGGTGAACCGTCAACTGGTGAACGGCTACAATTTTTTCGTCCTGCAGGGCGTTCGGGCCTGGCATAATCCGTCGCCCGCGGATGCGCGCTCGTTTCACGCGGTGGGCGATGGAACCTTCATTCTCGACGGAGAAATTATTGACCTGCGCCACAAGATGACCAAGTGGCAGGATTGCATCTGACTGATTGGGGAGGCGGTGGGCAATGGCGAAAACAATCGATGAGCAAAGCAAGGAAAAAGCCTATTCGCTTTTTGACAGTGGCGCGATACACGCAATCGAAGTGGGGACAACAGAAGGATTGCGGCAAATCCACAAATATCTGTTTGATGGGCTTTTTAGTTTTGCCGGGAAAATTCGGGACAAGAATATATCCAAAGGGAGTTTTCGTTTTTCCAGCGCGTTGTATCTTTCCGAAAGTTTGCAAAAAATCGAACAGATGCCAGAAAACACATTTGAGGAAATTATTGCCAAATATGTGGAGATGAACATAGCCCATCCGTTTATGGAAGGAAACGGGAGAAGCGCCCGCATTTGGCTTGACCTGATGCTTAAAAAGAACCTGAAAAAATGCGTTGACTGGTCGCGTATCGGCAAACGGGCGTATCTTTCCGCAATGGAGCGCAGCCCCGTTAACGATCTTGAATTAAGGATGCTTTTACACTCCGCCTTGACCGATGAAATAGACAATCGCGAAATTTTTATGAAAGGCATAGACCGCTCGTATTATTACGAAGAAGAAGGCAATGACAATGGCGAAGCGTGACGAAGCCGAAGAGAAACGCGTCATGAAACACAAAATGAGACGCTTGGATAAAATATACACCGGGCATATATGGGCCAACACGCGAACGTGCGAAGCCTGTTGGAAATGTTTGGACGTTTGCCCAAACCAAGTTCATTGGGAGGGCAGGATTTTTGTGGCACAAACATGTTGCGTTCAAAAAACCGGAAGAGTGCCTGGGCTGCGGTAAATGCGTCCGCGCCTGCCCGAACGGAGTGTTCAGCCGGAGTATCCCCCAGGTGTTAAAAAGTTACTTGGAAAGAAAGAGGTTCAGGCTTGATCCTTCCGGGAAACCCAGCTGACAGCAAATGATAATGGAGCATACTATGTCCCTTTCTTCTCTCCTCTACGCCAAAGCCCAGACAATAATCCCCGGCGGGGTCAACTCTCCCATCCGGGCCTGCCGGGGCGTTGGCTGCGAGCCTGTTTTCATCGAGAGCGCCAAAGGCTCCAAGCTCTATGACGTGGACGGCAACGAGTACATAGACTACGTGATGAGCTGGGGGCCGCTGCTTCTGGGCCATGCCGATCCTGTGGTGCATGAGGCCGCCAAGGCGGCCCTGGACAGAGGCGCGAGCTTTGGCGCTCCCTGTCCGGCCGAGGTGGACCTGGCCGCGAAGATCGTGTCGCTCATGCCCTCCGTTCAGATGGTGCGCATGGTCAACTCCGGCACGGAGGCCACCATGAGCGCGCTGCGTCTGGCTCGCGGATTCACCGGGCGCGACTGTGTCCTGAAATTTGACGGCTGCTATCACGGCCATGCCGACGCCTTCCTGGCCGCCGCGGGTTCCGGCGTCGCGGCCCAAGCCGCGCCGGGCACTCCGGGCGTTCCGGCCGCCACGGTGGCCCACACCATCGTTTTGCCCTACAACAATCTCGATGCCGTACGCGAGACGTTTACGGCCAAGGGCAGGCAGATCGCGGCCATCATCGTGGAGCCTGCCGCGGGCAACATGGGGCTCGTGCTGCCCAGGCCCGGCTATCTCGAAGGGCTTCGCGCGGTTTGCGACGAATACGGCGCGCTGCTTATTTTCGATGAGGTCATTACCGGATTTCGCTGGGGGCTTGGCGGCGCTCAAGGCCGTTACGGGGTGCGTCCGGATCTGACGACGCTCGGCAAGATTATCGGTGCGGGGTTCCCGGTGGGGGCTTACGGCGGCCGCAAAGACATCATGGAAAAGCTCTCGCCGACAGGTCCGGTGTTCCAGGCCGGGACGCTCTCGGGCAATCCGGTGGCCATGGCGGCCGGGCTTGCCAATCTCTGCGAGCTGGAAAAGCGCGACTACGCCGCCTTGGAGGCCGCAACCCGGGAGTTCGCCCAGGAGTTCGCGGCGATCATTCGCTCCAAAGGCATACCCGTGACGCTAAACCACGCGGCCTCGGCCTTCACCATGTACTTCACCGGCCGTCCTGTGGAAGACATGGCCGCCGCCCGCACCTCGGACGCCAAAATCTATGCCGCCCTGTACAGGCAGATGCGCGATCAGGGAATATATCTGGCCTCGCTCGGCTTTGAGTGTTCCTTCACCTCGTTTGCCCACTCGCAAACTGATTTTGAGAAAACCCTGGCGGCGGCGAAAAAAGTGACGTTCTAGCATGTATTTCCCCGTCGCCGGTATAGAAGCCTCGCCCATCGCGCTGCCTCTCGTGACGTTTATCGTGTCTTTTTTCGCGTCCATGGGGGGCATTTCCGGGGCCTTTCTGCTCTTGCCCTTCCAGATGTCGGTGCTTCACTATACCAATCCCTCCGTCAGCGCGACCAACCAGTTCTACAATGTGGTCGCCATTCCAAGCGGCGTGTACCGCTACATCAGGGAAAAGCGCATGGTCTGGCCTTTGACCATCGCAGTGGCGGCCGGAACCTTGCCCGGAGTGTTCATAGGGGCGTACGCCCATATAGTCTGGCTGCATGATCCCAGACAATTCAAGCTGTTCGCGGCTGTGGTCCTCTTGTACATCGGCTGCAGGCTGTTGTGGGATCTTCTGAAAAAGAAAGCCGTCAAGCAGTCCGCCGTAAAGGAGCAAAAATCCGCCGCCGCGAGACCTTTTGAGGTGGAGGTGCTGGAATTTTCCCTGCGGCGCATCGCGTACACGTTTCAGGGCGAAACGCATGCCTGCCCGACTTTGGGAATATTTTTGCTGAGCCTCATCGTGGGCATTGTCGGCGGCGCTTACGGCATTGGCGGCGGCGCGATTATCGCGCCTTTTCTCGTGGCGTGGTTTCGTCTGCCCGTGCATACCACCAGCGGCGCGACCTTGATGGGCACGTTTCTGACTTCGGTGGCCGGGGTCGTTTTCTACAAGCTGATCGCGCCGTTTTTCCCGGGGCAGTCGGTAGCGCCGGACTGGATGTTGGGCCTGTTTCTCGGTGTGGGCGGCATGGCGGGCATGTACTGCGGCGCCCGCGCCCAGAAGTTTGTTTCCGCGACGGCTATCAAGTGGCTCTTGGGCGTCGTCATTGTCGGAACAGCCGTGAAGTATGCCCTGGAATACATCAGATGACGCCACAGAGGCTTGCCGTCCATGCCGTAACACCCCAGGGGGCCAGGCTTGGCCGTGGTCTGGCCGAAGATCTCGGCGCGGACCTCTACCTGCCTTCGAGGCTTGCCTGCCAGGGCGAACACCCTTTTGAGAGCCTGCCGGAACTCATTGCGGTGGTCTTTCACCGCTACGAGGGGCACGTGTTCGTGACCGCCTGCGCCGTCGCGGTACGCTTGGTGGCTCCGCTTTTGCGGGGAAAGGGCAAGGACCCGGCGGTTGTGGCGCTGGATCAGGCGGGCCGGCATGTGGTGAGCCTTCTTTCCGGCCATCTGGGAGGGGCCAACGCGCTGGCTAGGCGCATTGCCGCCTTTACCGGCGGAACGGCGGTCATAACCACGGCCACGGATACCGAGGGGCTGCCCGCCCTGGATCTTCTGGCCAAGGAGCACGGACTGGCCATCGAGAACATTGAGGCGATAAAAACGGTAAACGGCGCTCTCTTGTCCGGGAGCGTGATACAGATCTTCGACCCGGAGAACCGTCTGACGATCCCGGCGGCGCACAGTCATCGTTTCGAGTGGGTGGCCGCTCCTCATCTTTTGGAGCCTGACCGTCCAAGCGTGGCCGTCACATGGCGTCAGGCGGCGCTGCCGGAGGGCTGTTTGAAGCTGCGCCCGCGCGTGGTGGCGGCGGGCGTCGGCTGCCGTAAGAATGTTTCTGGCGAAGAAATTATCCGAGCGGTGCGTCAGGCCCTGGCCATAAAGCGGGTGGCTCCGCGAAGTTTGGCGGCCTTGGCCACCATCGAAGCCAAGCGGGGTGAGCCGGGGCTGGCCCTGGCCGCGCGGGAGCTTGACGCCCCGCTTTTTTTCTTCCCGGCTGAGCGGCTGGCCGGTGTCGCCGTGCCCACGCCATCAAGCATGGCGTTAAAGCACATGGGGGTGGAAAGCGTCTGCGAGGCGGCGGCCATGCTGGCCACGGGCGCCGGCCGTCCGCTCCTCGACAAAATAAAGACGAAAACCGTCACCGTGGCCCTGGCGGTGTCATAATGACGGCTCTCAGCACATCAGGCCGTTTGACGGTTATCGGGCTTGGTCCGGGCGACGCGCGCCTCATCGCGCCTCTGGCCCTGGAGGCCTTGTCCCAGGCTCAGGTGGTGGCCGGGTATGCCACGTATCTGGAGTTGGTTCCGGCACAGCTTCTTTCGGGCAAACAGATCATCTCGACCGGCATGATGGGCGAGGTGGAGCGTTGCGGCGCGGCCATCGAAGCCGCCCTTTCCGGGGCGGATACGGTGGTGGTTTCCGGCGGGGATGCCGGGGTGTACGGCATGGCCGGACTTGTCGTGGAGCTTTTGGAGGCGCGGGGCCTTTTAGAGCGCCTTAATTTTCAGGTGCTGCCGGGAATCCCCGCTCTGGCGGCGGCGGCGGCGTTGCTCGGAGCGCCTCTGACGCATGATTTCGCCTGCGTCAGCCTCTCTGATCTGCTCACGCCCTGGGAGCGCATCGCCACGCGCCTTACGGCCGCCGCCTCGGCGGATTTCGTGCTGGTACTCTACAATCCGCGCTCACGAAGGCGCGAGGGCCTTTTCAGCCGGGCTCTTACGATCATCGGCGAATTTCGAAGCCCGGACACTCCGGTCGGGATCGTGCGTCAGGCCTGGCGCGAGGGACAGACGGTCACGACCCTGCCCTTGTCCACAGTTTCCCCCTCCGCTGTGGACATGCTGACGATTGTGGTGGTGGGCAACTCCCAGACCAGGCTCGCAGGCAAATGGATGCTGACCCCCAGGGGCTATTCGGGAAAGTATGCTATGCGGGAAAGGTCGTGAAAAATTTCCCCTTTACCTTGACACTGGCCGCTTGTTGCCGGTAAAAAGTATGGTGATTTTTCCTTTCAACTTTTTTGGCCAAAAAAAGAGAGGTATGAGGGATGAGGAAAACAGTGTTTGTTGTGTTCATGTGCGCGGCGCTGCTGTTGGCGTTTAGCGCGCCTGCGTTGTGGGCGATGGAAGCCCCCAAGGGCGATGTGGTTGTCAAAATGGACGGCGGCACTCCGACCAAACCCACGGTGAAGTTCCCCCACGCGAAGCACTCGGCTATCGACTGCAAGACGTGCCATCACAAGCTGGACAGCAAGCCGGGCGTGTACAAGTGCAACTCCGCGGGTTGCCACGACTCCACGGATCCCACGGACAAGACCAGCCCGAGGAGTTTCTGGATGGCCTTCCACAAGGGCGACTCCGCTCACAGCTGCCTGGGCTGCCACAAGAAGGCCAAGGCCGAAGGGAAGAATCCTCCCATCGGCTGCAACCAGTGCCACCAGCAGTAACAACGGTTTAGCCCGGAAGCGGACGGACATCCGTCCGTCCGCTTCCGGTTTTTCGACAGGTGGAGCGCGTTTCCATGCCCGACCCGAAAAAGGACAACATCATCGAACTGACCGATGTTCTTGAGTACGGGGCCAATGCCGCCAAGCCGGAAAAAACGGCTGGAGGGGCGGACCTCGCCTTTGAGCGGGAGTTGGAAGACCTCTTTGCCGCGTCTTCGCCCCATGCCGCTTCCACACAAGCCCCACGCGCGCCGCAGCTTGATCCGGCGAAGCTTGAGGAATTGCGGCAGGATCTTTCGAAACGCATTGATGCCGTGGCGGCGAAAGTGGACGCTTTGCCCACCCCATCCGCTGTCCCCGCGCCCCTTGACGAACAGGCCCTGACAGAGCGCATCAAGCGGGAAATTTTGGCGCAATTGCCCAAACCTGAGGCAATCCCGGCGTCCCCGGACTTATCTCCCAAAATGGAAGCCCTGGCCAAAGACCTGGGCGCTCAGGTGGAAGCCCTGAAGGACCACTTGGCCGCGCTGGATCCAAAAGAACTGGAAAGCCGGATTGTCTCTCGCGTGGAGGAACGGCTGCGGGCCTTTCAGGCGGGGCTGCCCCCCATGCCGGCCCCTGTTGACGAAAAAGCCCTGGTTGGCCGGGCGCGCGATGGACTGGCGACCATGAACGATCTGAACGGGCTGCGCGGGGAGATAGAAGAGGAGATCCGCAAGGCGGTGCCTTCCGCCGCGGCGCGCATCATCCGTGAGGAAATACAAAACCTGCTGAGGCAATTGGGCTAGCGGCCATTCTCCGCAAGGCCAGAGGCCCTACCTGCCGCTCCACAAGGGTCACGGGGTTACGCCCTGGCTGTCCGGGTAAAACGCAACTAATCACCGAAGAGATGACGGAGGATATCCGATGCTCCGTGAATATCGGGCTTTTCTGGGCGTAAGCCTTGGCGCTTCTTCCATTGGCCTTGTCCTGCTTTACGAGGCGGATGGCGGCGTCCGGGTACGAAACGCCAAAAGCCGCGCGCATGGCGGCGATCCCGCCGGAACCCTCACAGAACTTTTGGAAGAGATCCCTAATTGGCGCGAAATGCCGGTTGGGGTCACCGGCCGTGAACTGCGCCGCATGGCGCGTCTTGCGTCCATTGCGGAGCCTGAGGCGGTCGAACTGGCCGCCCGCTACGTGCTGGGCGACAATACCGCCGGCGTGACGGTGGCGAGCGCCGGGGGCGAGACATTCATGGCCTACAGCCTGGATGCCAAGGGGCGCATCCGGGATGTCCAGTCCGGCAACAAGTGCGCGTCCGGGACCGGCGAATTTCTTTTGCAGCAGCTTGGGCGCATGGGCCTGGGCATTGGCGATCTGCGCGGCATGGATCACAACGCGCCGGCGTACATGGTCTCGGGCCGCTGCTCGGTGTTTTGCAAGTCCGATTGTACTCACGCCCTGAACAAGGGAGCTCCCAAACAAGAGGTGGTGGCCGGGCTTGGGCGCATGATGGCCAACAAATGCCTGGAGCTTATCGAAGCGCTGCCGCCGGGCAGGGTGCTCCTCACAGGCGGATGCGCCGCCAATCCCTATCTGGTCCGATTTTTAAGGGAAAAGCTTCCTGATCTTATCGTGCCGGAGGCCGCCCCGTGGTTCGAGGCCCTGGGCGCGGCCCTCTGGGCGCGGGAGCATTTACCGGAGCCTCCGGGTAAGGCCCCGATCCTGACCGGCCGCCGCGACAGCTTCGTGCAGCTTGCGCCCCTGTCGGAGTCTTTGCATCTGGTTGAATTCAAAGAACATCAGCGCTCCAAGGCCAAAGTCGGGGATGAAGTTCTGGTGGGGCTGGACGTGGGGTCCACCACCACCAAAGGCGTGGTGGTCCGGCGCGCTGACCGGGCTGTTTTGGCCGGGGAGTATCTGCGTACCGAGGGCGATCCCGTGGGGGCGGCGCGAAAGGTGTACGAGAGCCTGGCCCGCCAGATAGAGGCCGAAGTCGCCATCACCGGGCTTGGGGTCACGGGATCGGGCCGGGCCATCGCGGCCCTGCACGCGGACGCCACGGCGGCCATAAACGAGATCGTGGCTCATGCCGCCGCCGCAGCCCACTATGACCCCGAAGTGGACACCATCTTCGAGATCGGCGGCCAGGACGCCAAATATACCTTTCTCTCCAAAGGCCACCCCTGCGACCAGGCCTTAAACGAGGCGTGCAGCGCGGGGACGGGCTCTTTTCTGGAGGAGGCCGCCAAGGAATCGCTCGGGGTGGATACGCTAGACATCGGGGACATGGCCCTGACAGCGGCCGCGACTCCCAATTTCAGCGACCAGTGCGCGGCGTTTATCGGCTCGGACATCAAGCGGGCCGTCCAGGAGGGCTTGCCCCTGCCCGATATTCTGGCCGGACTGGTCCATTCGGTGTGCTTGAACTACACCTTCCGGGTCAAGGGCAACCGGCCGGTGGGCAATCGAATCTTCATGCAGGGCGGCGTGTGTTACAACAAGGCCGTGCCGGTGGCCATGGCCGGGCTTACGGGAAAACGCATCGTGGTTCCGCCGGAGCCGGGCCTTATGGGCGCTCTGGGCGTGGCGCTGGAAGTGGACGACCGCATGCGCCGGGGGCTTTTGCCGCAGGGCCGCTTTAATTTAAGCGAACTGGCCTCCCGCGAGGCCAAATACCGGGAACCCTTCACCTGCCGGGGCGGCAAGGGCGGCCAGGAGGGATGCGACAGAGGCTGCCGCATCGCGCGCATCGAGGTGGGGGGCCGCGTGCATCCCTTTGGGGGCATCTGCAACCGCTTCGAGAATCTGCGCCAGGGCAAATCCGCTGACACGGGCGCTTTGAACCTGGCCAAGGCCAGGCAGGCCCGCGTCTTTCTGGGCGCGGACGAAGGGATCTCCGGCAAGCCCACCATCGGGCTTTCCCGCTCCTATCTGGTCAACACGTACTATCCTCTCTTTTCTACATTTTTCTGGGAATTGGGATTTGCGCCGATTCTGCCGGACAAGGCCGATCCGGAGGGCATCAAGCGCCGTTCGACGGCGTTGTGCTATCCGGCGGAGCTTTCGCATGGGTTTTTGGCGTCACTTCTGGCCAAATCGCCCTCCGCGCTCTTTCTGCCTCATATCAAAGGCGTTCCGGCGGCCGGAGGCCAGGACGTGTCCTGCACGTGCGTGCTTTTGCAAGGCGAGCCGTACTATTTGCGGGGCGCTTTCCCGGAGTTGGCCGCGTTTGGGCCGAGGCTTTTAAGCCCTGTGCTTGATTTCACCGGAGGACTCGCTTCCGCGCAGAAGGAGTTTTCCGCCATGGCCCAAAGCCTTGGCGCGGATGCTGCAAGCGCGCAACGGGCTTTTCAGAACGCCATTATAGCCCAGACGGAATGTTTCAAGGATTTGCGGGCCATGGGGCGCGAGGCCGTGGAGCGCCTGGAAGCGATTGCTGCCGGCAAGGGAGCCTTGGGGGTGGCGCTTTTTGGCCGCGCCTACAATGCCTATGCCTCGGAGGCCAACAAGGCCGTGCCGGAAAAGCTGGCCACGCGCGGGGCTATGGTCATCCCCTGCGACATGCTGCCCCTGCCGGACAGCCAGCCGGACGATTTCACCATGTACTGGGGGCTCGGGCGCACCATCATGGCCGCCTCCGGGTATGCGGCGCGCCATCCCGGACTCTACGGGGCGTACATCACCAATTTTTCCTGCGGGCCGGACTCGTTTCTTCTGGGGTATTTCCGGGACGCGATGGGCCAAAAGCCGTCGTTGACCCTGGAGTTGGACAGCCACACCGCCGACGCCGGACTTGAGACCAGGCTGGAAGCCTTTTTGGACATCATCGACAACCATCACCGCCGCCTGGCTGGGAGCCGGCCGGGCCGAAATCCAGGGGATGACGCCGCTGGCCGCGCCCCGGTCCCGGCAGTCCCCTTCCGTCCGGCGCAAATGGAAACCAGAAGGCGTCAGGCTGGAGTCAGAACCTCAGGCGGCGAATGGCTCCCGCTGACACACGAGCGGGTCCGCCTGGTCATCCCCAGCATGAACCAGTACGGTTCGCGCCTTGGCGCGGCCGCCTTGGCGGCGCACGGCATCCGGGGGGCGGCCTTGCCTCCGGCCGGGGACGAGGCCTTAAAAATCGGGCGCGGCAACTCCAGCTGCAAGGAATGTCTGCCGCTGCAGCTCACCGTCGGAACCTTGCTGGACTACTTAGACAAGCGTCCCAAAGAGGAAGTGACCGCCTATTTCATGCCCAAGGCGCAAGGTCCCTGCCGTTTCGGGCAATATGTCGAATACTCGACCCGACTCATCGAAAAGCTCGCCATAAAAGACGCGGCGGTGTTGTCCGCCTGTGCGGACAACGGATACGGGGGACTTTCCGCGGCTGTGACCCTGGCCTTCTGGCGCGGCATTGTGGCCGGAGACCTTTTTGAGGAGATGCACGGCTTACTTCTGGCGGCGGCTAAAGATCCCGAGGCCGCCCTGGCCTCTCTGACGGCCGGATTTGAGCGCGTGGAAGCGGCCATCAAGGTTTCCTGGAAAAAGGCGCTCGCCGAGATGAAGACGCTCGCCGTGGAGTTTTCGCATATTCCCTTGCGCGTAGATCCCAAGGATGTCCCGGTCGTCGCGCTCGTGGGCGAGATCTATGTGCGCCACGATCCGCTGTCTCGCCGGGGGCTGGTGGAGCGGCTTGCGGCCAGGGGTTTTGCCGTCAGGACCGCGCCTGTCAGCGAGTGGGTTTTCTACACTGATTGGCTCCAAAACGTGGGCTTAAGCGCCCCGGCGGGCTTTGGAGACCGCATCCGGCAGTGGGTCAAGCGCCGGGCGTTTCGTCAGATCAGGGCCGCGCTCATGCCGTCGGGGCTTGTGAGCGAGCATGTGCCCGAAACCGCAGAGCTTATCCGCGCGGGCGAGACCTTGGTGTCTTCCGAACTCACCAGCGAGACCATCCTCACGGTGGGCGCGTCGTTCCATGAGATTCTGGCTCCCGCCTGCGGGATTTTGTCGCTTGGCCCCTTTGGGTGCATGCCCTCGAGGCTGGCCGAGGCCGTACTCGCGAAGAATTTCACCACAGATACTCTGGCCGAATTGTATCCCGCCAGGGTGCAAGATCTGCCCGCAAAAGCCCAGGGAACCCTGCCGCTTCTTTTCATCGAGACGGACGGCAATCCCTTCCCGCAGCTTATCGAAGCGCGTCTTGAGACCTTTTGCCTGCGCGCCAGGCGGACGCACGAGGCCCTGCGGGACATGCGCGCAAACGTCACCATTTCGTCACAGAGAGTGTGATACATCCGCACACAAGAGCTTCGGCCAAGGAAAGACAAGCGAATGGATGTAAAAATTTCCGCCAAAAATCTGGATTTCTTCTATGGCGGCTTCCAAGCCCTGCACGGGGTGAATCTGGATGTAGAGGCCAACCAGGTCACGGCCCTGATCGGTCCGTCCGGCTGCGGAAAATCCACGTTTTTGCGCTGTCTGAACCGCATGAACGACCTGATTGACGGCACGCGGGTTACGGGCGAGTTGATCCTGGACGGCCAGGACATCTACGCGAGCGGCATGGACGCGGTGGAACTTCGGCGCCGGGTCGGCATGGTCTTTCAAAAGCCCAACCCCTTCCCCAAAACCATCTTCGAGAACGTGGCCTACGGGCTTCGCGTGAACGGCGTCAAAGACAGTTCCGTCATCGCCGCGCAGGTGGAGAAAAGCTTGAAGCAGGCGGCACTGTGGAATGAAGCCAAGGACCGCCTGCATGCCAGCGCCCTGGGACTCTCCGGCGGGCAGCAGCAAAGGCTGTGCATCGCCCGGGCCCTGGCCGTTGAGCCGGAACTCCTGCTCATGGATGAGCCGGCATCGGCGCTCGATCCCATCGCCACGCAAAAGATCGAGGAACTCATCTACGAACTCAAACAGAACCTGACCATCATCATCGTCACGCACTCCATGCAGCAGGCGGGCCGCGTCTCGGACACGACAGCCTTCTTCTACATGGGCAAGCTCATCGAAGTGGATAAAACCGAAGTCATCTTCACCCGTCCCAACGTGAAGCAGACGGAAGACTACATTACCGGCCGTTTCGGATGACCGGGGAGGGTGTCGCCCTCTGTTCCATACCGCCCCTAAGTTGAGGCCAACGGTGGGCGTATCTATTTGCATACACAGGTCGGCCCGGGAAATAGGCGGTAATTGCATCGAGATTACGGCTTCTTCCGGCGAGCGCCTGCTGCTTGACGCCGGACGGCCTCTGGATACGCCGGACGGCGAACCGACGCCGATTCCATCGACTTTAGACGTCACAAAGCCGGTTTCCGGCATCCTCCTCTCCCATGCCCACATGGATCACTGCGGCATGTTGGAAGCTTTGCCGCCGGATTGGCCCGTGTATTGCGGCAAGGCCACGGAAAAACTTCTGCGCCTTTCCGCCGCTGTGGGCGGAAAATCTATCGCCCAGACCTGTATCCATTGGGAAAGCGGAAAAACGACAACAATAGGTCCGTTCACGGTTACGCCGCGCCTCATCGACCACTCCGCCTTTGATGCCTATGCGCTGCAAATTGATGTTGAGGGCAAGACAATCGTGTATTCCGGCGATTTTCGCGCTCACGGCAGGAAGGCAACGCTCACGGAAGGCATAATGCGGACGCCTCCAAGGCAAGTGGACGCCCTGATTATGGAAGGCACGAACCTGCCCGCGCCGGGTTCCGCGCCCAAGCCCACCCTTTCCGAGGCCGAACTGGAGGAACGATTCGTCAAGCTGTTCAAGGAATGTCAGGGGCGCGTCTTTGTAAGCTGGTCCACCATGAATATTGACCGTACCGTCACCCTGTATAGAGCTTGTAAACGCAGCGGGCGCGTACTGGTTCCAGATTTGTATTGCATGCTGGTCCAAATGCGGCTTAGGGAATTCGGTAAAATTCCACAGCCTGACTGGAAAGGCGGCCATATACGGGCCGTGGTCACAAACAAAATGATCAATCTTGTGAAACGGCTTGGCGAACCGCAGTTTGTGGAAGAACTGAAAAGCCATTGGGCCGCCATGCGCGTGCAGACGCTTACCAAGAACCCGGCACGGTGGGTCATTATGGCGCGCGGCAGTTTGCTCAAGGATTATGCCGCGAAAGGCGTCATCCCCAACGAGCGAGACGTGTGGGTGTGGTCCATGTGGCCGGGCTACCTGGAGAAAGAATCCTACCGCCCCATGCATGAATTTTTTGCGCCGTGCAGGCAGGAGCGCATACACAGTAGCGGCCATGCTCCGCCGGATTTGTTGAAAAGATTTGCCGAAGCCATGCAGCCAAAGGTACTGATTCCTGTACATGGCGAGGCATGGGAAAGCTGGAAAGACCAATTTACTAATTGTTCAATCATTGATAACGGGCAATCAGTTCATATATAACAATTAAGCTGAGAGCTTGATGATACAAAATGTGGATTAGTTATCAGTATAAATTGTTAAATGCAAAAAGGAATATGTAGTATATGCGTCAACTTAACGAGTCGTTCGTAGAAAAATTTAAAAAAAATAAATTATTTGAATTATATAATAAGAACGCTGAACTCTTTTTGGGTGTGCGCGACGGTACGATAAACTTTTATTATCAAGGCGCCAGTGTTTGCAAGATTTCGTACAGTAGAGGATTATTCACATGTTTGATATCACCTAAGTATCTCAGTGAAAAGGGTTCAAGTCAAAAAAAGATAAGTGATGAAGAAATATGTAAAAGATATAAGTCCATAGTAAGCATTATAAATGATTATTCGAAGAGAAATGAAGAAAAAAAAGCACAGCAAGAACTTATTTACAAGAATAATGCAAACGATACTTCAAACTGGTATTGCGTTGATATGGAGTATGTGCGTAAAGGCAATGCTAAAGGGGGAAGAGCCGATATTATAGCCGTCTCAAAAAACAAGCCACACCGCATTGCTATCATTGAACTGAAATATGGAAGTTCAGCCTATGGTGGCAGCAAAAATGGAAGCAGCATATTAAAGCATGTCGATGATTTTCATAATATTATACATGAAGGAGCATTTGAAAAATATATAAAAAAAGATATTGTAGGCATTGTAAAAAGTATGAATTTACTTTTTCCAAATTATCCAATTAAAATTTGTAATGAAAATGAAATTGCGGATCATCCAGATTTCTACTTTATAACTCTCAATAATAATGATGATGGGAAACATTCTACTCCGAAAATGTCAATGGGGGGATATTTATTTAATAAATCTAATCCAAAGAATGTCGAATACCGCACAAAATGCACATCTAACAAGACCGTTGAAAGCAAGTTCGGAGACATAACAGACCCTTCAAATGCAAAAATATACGTCAATTTTTTATTTTCTAAGGATATCATTAACCATATAAAAATCAAAGATATTATTGATGATATATCATACAAAGAATAACTAAACTCTTGTTGTCGATACGCCAGACAATATCTCAAGGTCCACAGCCCTGCTTCGCGGAGCGTACTTGACCCATCCCGCCAGGAAGCCTACAAACTCTCTATATTCCACATTTGGAGAGCGTATGAAAATCCTGCGCGCCCCGCGCATAGAACGCTGTATCGGCTGTCATTCGTGTTCGCTGGCCTGCGCCCGGCTGGTCCACCAGCGCATATCCTGGTCCACGGCGGGCATCCGTATTCACTCGTCGGGAGGCATCTCCACGGGGTTTGAGGCCAAGCTCTGTCTGGCCTGCGATCCCGCTCCATGCGTCAAAGCCTGCCCCACCGGCTCGTATTCCCAGAGAAAGGGCGGCGGCGTGGTGGTGGACAAGTCCCTGTGCATCCGCTGCGGGGCCTGCGCCAGGGCGTGCCCTGTGGACGCCATCTACATGGAGCCGGAGACCAATCTGCCGTATGTGTGCATCCACTGTGGCCGCTGCGTGCCGTTTTGTCCGCATAACTGCCTGGAAATGATTCCCTCGCCGCACGAGGAAAGACCGCAGCAGACAACATTGGACGTACCCCAGCAAGCGGCGCAGGAGGCCCTCCATGCAGACTGATTTCGCATTTCGTATATTGGTGGCGGATCTTGGGACGGGCAAGGGCGAGTACCGCCGTTTCGGGGACAAGCGGACCCTTCTTGGGGGTTCGGGGCTTACGGCGGCCCTGTTTCAGGAGTTTGGCCGCCCGGACCTGCCCGCCCTGGACCCTGCTCAGCCGTTTATCGTGGCCATAGGCCTCCTGACGGGCTGTTATCCGCTTATGAGCAAGGCGGTCTGCGCTTTCAAGTCACCCTATAACGGGCAGTACGCCGAATCCCATGCGGGCGGCCGGTTGGCCCTGTCCCTGCGGTTTGCCCATATTGACGCGCTGGTGGTTATCGGGCGCGCTCCCACGTTGTCGTGTCTGGGTGTCGGAATTCGTCAGTTCGAGCTGCGCGACACGCACTATTTGCAGGGTCTGGACGTCTTCACCACGGGCAAGATGCTGCGCAAGATGTATCCGTCCGGAGCCGGACATCGAAGCATCATGCGCATCGGCCCGGCCGGCGAGAATCTTTCGCCCATCGCCTGCGTCAATGTGGATACCTACCGTCATTTCGGCAGGCTGGGGCCTGGCGCGGTCATGGGATCGAAGAATCTGAAGGCGATCCTGGTGGAAGGCGCTTCCGCCATGCCCGCGCCCGAAGGCAAGATCTATGCGGATGTCGTCAAGGACATCCACACGCAGCTCACCAGCACGGACATGATGCGTAAATACCACAACCTGGGCACGGCCGAGAACATGGCCGTGATGAACGGACTGCGCGCTCTGCCCTGGCGCAACCTCCAGACCACGCACGATGATGCGGCCATTGAGGGCATTTCCGGAGAGACGTTCGCGAGGGAGCTTCTTTTACGCAAGACCGCCTGCACCGGCTGTCCGGTGGGGTGCATCCACGTGGGACTTTTGCGCGAGCAGTTCGCCAAAGACAACGACGTGCTGTACCGGCAGGTGTCGTATGACCATGAGCCGGTGTTCGCCGCCGGGGCCATGCTCGGCATGACCAAGGCCTCAGACGTGCTTTCGGTGCTGGATGCCATGGAGCGTCAGGGGCTGGACGCGATTTCCAGCGGCGTGGCCCTGGCCTGGGCCACCGAGGCCTTTGAAAAGGGCGCTGTCGGCGTCGCCGAGACGCTTGATCCCCTGGCGTTTGGCGATGCCACCGCCTATAGGAGCGCTCTTGAGCATTTAGGCTCGCCGCCAAACGAATTCTACGCGCTTTTGGCCAAGGGAACCATGGAGGCGGCCAGGCGCTACAAGGGCGAGGATTACGCCTGCGTGCTGGGTCAGGAAATGGCCGGCTACGCCACGGGCGAAGCCTATTTCGTCTCGCAGGCTTTAGGGCTTCGCCATTCCCATCTGGACAGCGCCGGATACTCCTACGACCAGAAGAGCCAGGACAAGGACGCCGCCAAGGCCGTGGCGTTTCTCGTGGAGGACGAGCGCCAGCGCTGCGGACTGACGTCCATGGTGTCCTGCCTGTTCGCCCGCTCCGTCTATACGGAGGAGACGCTTGCCAAGGCCCTGGACGCCATGGAGTATTCGGAGATCGCGAACGTCTTGCACGACGCGTCAAGCGCGGTGCAGAAATTGCGCTGGAAGGTCAAATTCGCCACCGGATACGACCCCGATCAGGTGGCCATCCCCAAGCGGTTCTTGGAAGTGGTCACCTGGAAAGGCCCCATTGACGGGAACTATCTGGGAACGCTCAGGACTGCGTATGCGGGTGCGATCCGCGCCATGGGGCAATAAAACCTATAAGAGGGTCTTAACGGCCTCGGTGGCCACAGCCAAAACCCGATCCGGGGCCACGCCAAGCGCCACGATGGCCACCACCAAAAGGGCGCTCACGATCTTGGCGGCGGGGCCGACCGCAATCGTGGGACGCCCTTCAGGATCGGCGGAGTAGGCCGCCTTCACCACGCAAAGATAATAGTACATGCCGATGGCGGTGTTCACCACTGCCATGATGACCAGCGGTAAAAATCCCGCCTTGTAGGCCGCGGTCAAAAGCATAAACTTGCCCATGAACCCCGCAAAGGGCGGAATCCCGGCCATGGCGAACATGCTGACAGCTAGGGTGAAGGCCAGAAGCGGGGAGCGTTTGTGCAGGCCGTTCAAATCGGAGACCGAGACGTTTTCGCCATCGGCGGACACGGCGCACAGCACCAGAAATCCCGCGATCACCATGAAGAGGTAGCCGATCACGTAATAGATGGCTGTGGCGTATCCCGCCTCGCCAAGCGTGACCAGGCCCAGGAGAATGTATCCGGCATGGGCGATGCCGGAAAAGCCCAGCATGCGCTTCACGTCGGTCTGCACCAGGGCCGTCAGGTTGCCGTAGAACATGGAGCAGACGGACAAAATCATCAGCATGACGGCCAGAAAGTGGGCGTCCGGCGTGGCCAGGGCGGTTATGCGGATGAGAAGGCCCACCGCCGCCACCTTGGGCACGGAGGCGATGAAGGCCGCTGTTTCGTTGGATGCGCCCTGATACACATCGGGCGCCCAGAAATGGAAGGGAAATACCGCAAGCTTAAAGAAGAAGCTGGCCAGGACCATGGCGATGGCCGCAAGCGCGGCCGGGCTGTCCATCAAAGGTTTAAGCGCCGGGAGAAGCTGGCTGAATGTGAGAGTGCCGGTCAGGCCGAAGAGATAACTCATGCCGAAAAGCATTACCCCGGAAGCTGCCACGCCAAAGAGGATGTACTTGACCGCCGACTCCATCTGCATGCGCAACCCCCGCCTGTCGTCGCGCATGGGGACCAGAAGGTAGAGGGAGTAGGAGGAGAGTTCAAGCGAGATGAACATGGTCAACAGATCTGCGCTGCTGACCAGAAAAACCAGCCCCAGGGCGGAAAGCGTGAGGAACAGATAGTATTCGGACCGCACATGCTCGGCCACGCCCTTTAAGCGCGGGCTTGCGAACAAGGTGGCGGCCAGCCCCAGGCAGGTGATGAGCTTCATAAGCTGGGAGAAGAAGTCTATCCGGTAGGCGTCGAAAAAGAGCGATCCTTGGGCGTTTAAGGTCACGGGGCACAAAAGCGTGAGCGTGGCTGCCAGGGCCACAAGCTGGGCCAGGCGTCTGGACGCCTCGGGGCGTTGCCCAAGGCTCAGAAGAAACAGCGCCAGGGAGCCGAGCAAAAGGATCGTTTCCGGTGCGAACAGCATGAAATTCATAGTGGTGCCTTTGCGGAGGTCTTCATTGTGCTTCGAGGGTTGCGGGAAGCGCGGCCAGAGGCGAAGCTTCCAGTTGGTTCGAGTGGAAGCTCGCCTGTTCGATCAGCTTGTTTACGCTGACATGCATCACGTTCATAAAGGGCGCGGGGGCGAATCCGATCCAGAACACAAAGACCAGAAGCGGGGCCAGAACCACCACTTCCCGGACGCTTAGGTCGCGAAGCCCCGCATGGCCGGGGTTTTTCGTGCCGCCCCAGATCATGCGCTGGAGCATCCGGAGCATGTAGGCCGCGGCCAGCACCGCGCCTGGGATGGCGAACGCGGAGAGGATTTTATGATTGGCGAAGCTGCCGGATAAAATGAGAAATTCGCCCAAAAAGCTGTTCGTGCCGGGAAACGCCAGGGAAGAGAGCGAAAAGACCGCCAGGAAAGTGACGTAAATGGGCATGAATTTGCCGATTCCGGCCGCTGTGGCCAGTTCGCGGCTGTGGGTGCGCTCGTAGATCATGCCCACGCAGAAGAAGAGAGCGCCGGTGGTCACGCCGTGGTTTATCATCTGGAGCAGCGCCCCTTCGATGCCGCGCTGATTCAGCACGAAGATGCCAAGCGTCACAAAGCCCATGTGCCCTACGCTCGAGTAGGCGATGAGCTTTTTCATGTCCTTCTGGGCCAGGGCGGTAAAGCCGCCGTAGAGGATGCCCGCCACGGAGAGCGCCAGAACGTAGGGCAGAAACATCCGGGTGGCGTCCGGGGTTATGGGCAGGCAGAAGCGCAGAAAGCCGTAGGTTCCCATTTTTAAGAGCACCGAGGCCAGGATGACGCTGCCCGCTGTGGGGGCTTCCACGTGCGCGGCCGGAAGCCATGTGTGGAAGGGAAACATCGGCACCTTGATGGCGAAGGCCAGGAAAAAGGCCAGGAACACGCACTGCTGGAAGAGCGTGGAGTAGTGCTGGCCCATCATGGCCGGGATGAAGAAGGTTCCCTGGGAGATGTAGAGGCCGATGATGGCCGCCAGAAGAAGCACCGATCCGGCCAGGGTGTAGAGAAAGAACTTGGTGGAGGCGTATTCTTTGCGCGGCCCGCCCCAGACGGCGATGATGAGATACATCGGGATGAGCATGGATTCCCACAGCACATAGAAGAGCACGAAATCCAGGGCCGAGAACACCCCGACCATGGCGGTCTCCATGAGCAGTATGCAGAACATGAACTCCTTGACGCGCTTTTCGATGTAGCGCCAGGATCCCAGCACGCAAAGCGGCATGATGAGCGTGGTCATAAGCACCAGAAGAAGCGAGATGCCGTCTATGCCCAGGGTGTAGTTGATGTGAAGCGGCGTGATCCAGGGGATGTTTTCCCCGAACTGGTAGTTGGCGGACGCCGGATCAAAATGGATGTAGAGCGGCAGGGAGATGACGGCGACAACCAGGGTCACCAGAAGCGTCCAGTACCTGGCCGCGTTGTCGGAGCGCAAAAAGGGCAGTACCGCCGCCCCGGCCAAGGGCAGGAAGATCAGGATGCTAAGGATGGGGTATCCCAGCGTATTCATGGTCAGAACATTCATCCCTTACTCTCCCTTGGAAAATCAGACGAACACATAGAACACGAGAATCACGGCCGTAACGGACATGGCCGCGAGGATGCTCACCTGGAGCTGGCCCCGCTGCAGACCCCGGAGCCTGGCCCCGACGCCCCGCACCGTGCGGGCAACGCCGTCCACCACGAAGTCGATGCCGTTCCAGTCAAACCAGGACCAGAAGCGGGCCGTGGACATAAGTGGAACAAGGCCGATGGTCCGGTAGGCCTCGCTCACCACCGTGTCCGCGCCCTGCATGGGCTTTTTCGCAAACCAGGCGAAGGCGCGGCCTCCCATGCGGTAAAACCAGTCCATATCCAGGCTGATCTTGGCTTCCGGGGTGAGCTTTTTCAGCAGGAGGAAAAATCCCAGCGCGGTGAACAGAAGAATCTGCACGGTCTCGGAGACGTGCGGGAGCGCGTAGGGATGATACTTGGCGGCCACTTCCGGGAAGGGCAGCATGTTGTAGAGATAGGGCGTGTAACAGCCGATGAAGACGCACAAAAAGGCGGCGATGGCCATGGCCCACTGCATGTTGCGCGGGGGATCCTTGGCCTTCTCGCAGGTCTCCGTGCTGCAGTTGTTTTTGCCGAACCAGATAAAGTAGGGAACTTTAAGCCCCGTGTGCAAAAACGTTCCGGCCGAGGCCACCAGCAGCAGAAGCCCCGCGACGGCGTGGTGGTGTTCCATGCCTGCGGCTATTATCATGGATTTGCTGACAAAGCCGCTAAAGAACGGAAACGCGGAGATGGAGAGGCCGCCGATTAAGGTAAAGACGAAGGTTTTGGGCATCTTGTTGTAGAGTCCGCCCAGTTCCGAGAAATTGCTCTTGCCGGTCATGTGCAGGACCGAGCCGCAGCCCATAAACAGAAGCCCCTTGTAGAGGATGTGGGCGAAGGCGTGGGCCGCCGCGCCGTTTATGGCCATCTGGGTTCCGATGCCTACCCCTGCCACCATGTAGCCCACCTGGCTTATGATGTGGTAGGCGAGGAGTTTTCGGGCGTTGTTCTCAAGCACCGCATAGACGACGCCATAGAGAGCCATGCACACGCCAAGAGGCACGAGTATCTCCATGCCGGCAAAGGCCCGGCACAGGGCGTAGATGGCGGTTTTGGTGGTGAAGGCGCACATGAACACCGCGCCGTTGACCGTGGCTTCGGCATAGGCGTCGGGCAGCCAGGCGTGCAGCGGGGGCACGGCGGCGTTTAGGATAAAGCCCAGCAGGATGAGATAGGTGGGCAGGGTGGGGTTGTCCACGCCGATGGGTCCGAAGGTGAGGTCCCCGCCGGTGGCTTTGTAGCGCAGGATAAGCCCGGCCAAAAGGAGAAGCCCGCCCGCCGCGTGTACCAGAATGTAACGGTATCCGGCGGCCAGCGACTGCTTGCGGCCCCGAAACCAGATGAGAAACACGGACGAGAAGGCCATCATCTCCCAGAAGAGAAACAGCGTCAGGTAGTCGCCGCAGAAGATGACGCCGAGCGATCCTCCGACATAGAGCCAAGCCGCGATGTGTTCGGTCACGCGCTCCACGTGCAGGCCGTAGATGGTCCCTATGATGCACATGAGCGTCATAATGTGGGCAAACACCAAACTCAGGCCGTCAACGCGCCCGAAGGTCACGGTCCAGTTCAGATACTGGACGACGCCATAGGTTCCGTGATGGCCTATCATGGAGAGGACGGTAAAGAAGGCCAGACAGGGCACGACAACCAGATACGGCTTGCGCAGCCACTTGGGGACAAGCGGGAGCAAAAGCGCGCCGATCACGTAGATGAGCGTCGGATGCAGCCAGAAGTTACCGATCATAGTAATCCTCGCGGGTCATGATGCCCCTGTGCCCGAACCATTTGGAAAAGAGAATGATGACCACGCAGGCGGTAAAGCCGAACACGGCCCAGAAGCCGGGCAGCTTTATGAACCAGAATTCCGCATCTTCCTTGTCCACGAACAGGACGTCCCAGAGGACCACAAGGCCGAGCAGCGCGTAGCAGACCCATATGACGATGTTCAGTCTGGCCCGCAGAAATTCGATGATCCGCACTATCATCCTGTCACCGCCTTGACGAAGGTCATAAAGAAATTCGGGTAGATGCCGATCACTACCGAGATGATCGCGGCGATCATAAGGGGAATGACCATGGAGAGGGGGGCCTCACGGATGCCGGTCTCGGCCTCGCCGGGCGGGCGTCTGCCGAAAAAGGCCTTGTAGGTGACGGGCGCGAAATAGGCCACGTTTAAGAGCGTGCTGGCCAGAAGTATCAGAAGAATCCCCACGGAGTGCGTGGGCATCTCCATGGCCCCGACCAGAAGTTTCCATTTCGTGACGAAACCGGCCACGGGCGGCGCGCCGATCATGGAGAGCGAGGCGATGGCGAAGGCCGCGAAGGTAAACGGCATGGTGCGTCCCAGGCCGCTCATCTCGGAGATGGATTTCTTCTGGGTGGCCACAAAGATCGCGCCGGCGCAGAAGAAGAGGGTGATCTTGGAAAAGGCGTGGTTGGCGATGTGGATAAGCCCGCCCTGGATGCCGTCGGTGGTCAAAAGCGCCACGCCAAGCACGATGTAGGAGAGCTGGCTCACCGTGGAGTAGGC